>Ga0302140_10000059_pt1 | contig 110446 bp, 95 predicted proteins | sample I_Bog_E1_1_FD_202095 | JGI IMG/M metagenome (GOLD analysis project Ga0302140, IMG submission 202095) | Peat permafrost microbial communities from Stordalen Mire near Abisko, Sweden - I_Bog_E1_1 | ecosystem: Environmental > Terrestrial > Soil > Wetlands > Peat | place: Sweden: Abisko, Stordalen... | reverse complement strand
CAAACGACCCCTACTCGGACAAGATCTGATATCGTTGATGGACGACCAAATAGAAGGACCCTGAGTGCGATTCTCATTTGAGTCAACGAATCCTTCTTGGTGCGATTCTTACGTGAGTCAATACGGGTTCGATCTAGGATACGTCGGGCAACCCCATTCTTTCGCCTGTTGCGCCACCTGACTGGTAAGCGGATAGAGATGACCTGGTCGCCTCGCAGATCTCCAACTTACACTCTCTTATTGCCTATTCCGATCGTGAACCTACCACACAAAGCACCCAAATGAGCGGACGCGAGCGGAGAGCCCCTTGGGATGTCGTAGAATCTACGGTGAGGCTGTTAATTGCGGCCCGAGCCCCACGAAATGTCCCTCCTGCCAATGATTGCCATGATTGTATCCGCTGGATTGCCCAATACCAGATTGGTTGACTTAGAGCCGAATTTAGATTTCCCAGCCAGGGGTCAGGAGACGGTCAAGGTTTTCTCCGGCATCGATCCGAAAATCCCCTTTGATGAGATGATCGCCTCCTGGAACGTCGAGCCTGCGGAAGGGGCCTCGCTCAAAGTGGAAGTGCGCGCCCACGGCGAAGGGTTCGACACCAAATGGTATACGATGGCTCAGTGGTCGCTAGACCGGCATGTTTCTCCACGCGAGAGCGTAAAGGGACAACGAGATGAGAACGGAACGGTCGATACGGACACTTTGGAACTGAAAAAGCCGGGTCGGACATTGGATGTTCAGGTCACCTTAAAGACTCTCGGTGACGGGCCGACGCCGAGATTGAAGCTGCTGACCTTTTCTTTTGAGAACGGTCACCGGCTCGCGAATCCGGATTCATCGCCTTCCCCCGCCTGGGGAAAGACGATCGACGTACCGCAGCGCGCTCAAAACAACTATCCTAATGGAGGCGTACTTTGCAGCGCGACTTCCGTTTCCATGATTCTGTGGCACTACTCGAACCAGCTCCACAAGCCCGAAATGAACAAGGATGTTCCAGAAGTGGAGGAGCACGTATGGGATTCTGTCTACAAAGGCGCGGGAAATTGGCCGTTCAATACCGCCTATGCCGGGTCCTTTCCAGGGATGCTCGCATACGTGGCGCGATTTGGAGGTATTTCGGACCTTGAGAAGTGGATCGAAGCGGGCCTCCCAGTTATTTGCTCCGTTTCATTCGACATGCTGAGAGGGTTGCCCCTTTCGCCTACCGAATCAGGACACTTGGTCGTTTTGGTCGGATTTACCAAGGACGGAGAGCCCGTCATCAACGACCCGGCATTCAAGAACCAAGTTCGGCGCGTCTATAAGCGATCTGACTTTGAGAAGGCGTGGGCCTATTCGAAACGCACGGTTTATTTGGTATATCCGGAAGGTTCGAACGTGCCCGAAAACTCTGACCAGCTATGGATCTCGACGAAATAGCTATTAAACCGGCGGTTTTTATCAAAAAAATCGCCTGACGTGCAACCAATCGATCCTAATTTGCGATACTCCCCGCGACCCTATGAAAAAAGCGATACTTCCGCTAACCGTTGTGCTGTTACTAATCTGCGGATTAGGCGGTTACGCCATGCGTGCCATGTCGGCGGCCAAAGCAAGTGCGGATTCTGCCGCAGCTGCAAAAGCCCGTAAATCAGTTGAAAAAGGTGACCTGCTTGTCCAAATCGTAGAGACTGGCACGGTAGATGCCGTCAAGTCGGTAGAAGTCAAGGGGCTCGTTACGGGCCGTCTTGCCAAGCTTTATGTCGAGGAAGGCGACCGAGTCACGCAAGGGCAGTTGATCGCCGTGATCGACCCCAAAGAGACCCGACTGCTGCTCCAGCAGAATGAAGCACAGTTGCGTGGGGCTCGGAGCGGCGCAGAAAAAACGGCCCTGTCGATCATCGAGAGCCGCCTTCAAGTCAAAGCGGCGTTCGAGCAGGCGAAAGCTAAAGTGGCCCAAATGGAACTGGCGCTTAAGATCCAACCCAGCTTGACAACCAATTCGATTACTCAAGCGCGGATGACCCTCGAGAGTTCTCAAGAGGAAAAGAGGCGACTTCTCGAAAGTGCGCATCCCACCCAACTTGCTTCCGCTCAAAGTGCTTTGGAAGAGGCCAAAGCAAATTTCGAAAATGCGAAGAGCGATTATGCCCGCCAAGTTGAGCTAGAGAAGAAAGGGTACGTGTCTGGCAAAGTGGTTGAAAATGCTCTTCTTGCGCAGGCCCTCGCTAGAACCCGTCTTGACAATGCGCAGATTGGCTTAGACAAGTTGGATGCCGAGTTTAAGTCCGAATTGACCAAGATCGAGGAGCAAATTAAGCAATCTGAGGCAGCCCTCGACATAGCCAAAGCCAACTCGATCCAAGATGAAGTAAAGCGCCACGACTATTTGTCTGCGCTTGCCGACTTGGATCGAGCAAGGGCGAGCCTTCAAGATCCGGAAGTGATGGAGAAATCGCGCCAGCAAGACCTGGCTACCGTCTCCCAGTTGGAGTCGGTTGTAGGCGACGCGCAACGTCAATTGAGCGAGACCGACATTCGTGCCCCCATCAGCGGCATTGTTACCAAGAAAGCCCTTCAAGTCGGTGAACTCGCAACTGGCTTGAGCCAGTTCAGCAGCGGAACCACGATCGTTAAAATCGAAGACCGTACGGCAATGCGCGTCAAGCTTGATGTCAACGAGATCGACGTCGCGAAAATGACGGTTGGAATGGATGCCAAGGTAGACGTAGACGCGATCCCAACTCACACCTTTAATGGAACCGTTAGCAAGATCGCGCCGGCAAGCAAGGACACTGCGAATTCGACGTCCGGAACGACGACAACTTCTTCAACCGATTCGGTAGTGAAGTACGAAGTCGAAATCCTCTTGAAGGACGCGGTCCCCGCGCTCCGATCTGGGATGTCCGCAAAGTGCACGATGCAGGTGCTGAATCACCACAATGTTCTGGTATTGCCGCTGGAGTATGTCGGTAAAGAAGGAAAGAGGTCCTTCGTCGAGATCCCATCCAAGGACCTCAAGACACCTGCTGCACGAAAGTACATTGAAGTAGGCCCATCGTCTGGTTCATCCGTGGAGATCCTTTCGGGAGTTGCGAGCGGTACGATCGTCCAAAAGCCCCAATACAAAGGGCCGGAACGCAAGGGCGCCATGCAGTTTGGAAACGACGACCAATGAAAAACGTAGCCCAGTCGTTCTTAATTGCTATCGGGATGCTCAGGCTGCATAAGCTGCGGGCGTTCCTGACGATGCTCGGAGTGATCATCGGCGTCATGAGCGTGACGATGATCGTGATGATCTCTAGCGGTTTCCAGGCGTACATCAACGGTGAATTCAAGAAACTGGGCTCCGATACGATGTTTGTCTTCTTTGATCCCGGTCGTCGTGGAAGGGGGCAGAACCTGGGGAATATTGCCAAGCTCAAGAACGACGATATCAAATTCGTGATGAACCGAGTTCAAACCCTGGATATCGCCACCGGATTGATGAACATCCCTGCTCAAAAGGTGATCTTCGGGGACCGTAACGTCGATAATCCGCAAATTTACGCCAGCGATGAGAACTTCCAGGAACTCAATCGCTTCACGATCATCGAGGGTCGGAGTTTGAACGCGCACGATGTGACGTCCCGAGCGAATGTAGCCGTTATCGGAGAGGACTTGCGAGACCGGCTATTCCCCGACAAGAAGGCGATTGGCAAACTGATCATGCTCCCAGGAATCGCTCTAGAAGTCATCGGCATCGTCGAAAAGACAGACTTCATGGGAGATAACACCGGTCGGATGCTGCTCGTTCCCATTACGACCGCACAGCAAAAGTGGATTGGCGGAGATCAGATCGACATGATGATGCTCCGGGCAAAGCCCGGCGTCAAAGTCGACGATGCAATGGAATCGGTCTGGGAAACCCTGATGATCCGATCTGGCAACAAACCGATCTATCGCTTGGACTCGCGAGAGTCGATCTTGAAGGTGTTCGGTGGCATTGTAGGCGCGGCCGGAGGAATCCTCGCCGCCGTCGCCGCTCTCTCACTATTGGTCGGCGGAATCGGCATTATGAATATCATGCTGGTCTCGGTAACCGAGCGCACCAAGGAGATTGGCCTGCGAAAGGCAGTGGGCGCCAAACGCGGCTCCATCTTGACTCAGTTCCTAGTTGAAGCAGGCACATTGAGTCTGATTGGCGGCCTGATCGGGATGTCGGTCGCCTGGTGCATCGGCCAACTCGTCTCGATGGGAACCGCTTCGATCCATTGGCCCTCAAAGAACGGATTGGAAATGCCATTTCCACTTGTTGCCGCCATCTTCTCAGCCGTCTTTTCCGCGATGATCGGAATGGTCTTCGGCCTATATCCCGCGATGAGCGCCTCTCGCCTCGATCCAATTGTAGCGTTGAGGCGAGAGTAGCGCGTATGACTTTTGGATTCGATTTAGACTAGGTTCCATGGACGACATAGGATGGGATACGCCCTAAGACTTAGACCATGAAACTCGGCTCGCAGGCTCTTGAATTCACGCTTCCCGACCAAGATGGGCAACCCTATTCGCTTATGTCCAACCTTGGGAGGAATGGAACCGTCGTCTTCTTCTATCCAAAGGATCACAGTGGAGTTTGTACTGCTCAAGCCTGTGCGTTCAGGGATCAGTATGCGGTTTTCAAGGAAAATGGAGCCGTGGTCATTGGGATTAGCGGCGATTCTCAGGAATCGCATCGGTCATTTTCTTCTCAGCACCGTCTGCCGTATCCGATTTTGAGCGATGCAGACGGAGCGGTCCGTAAACTCTGGGGAGTTCCAAAGAAACTTGGGCTGGTCCCCGGACGAGTTACCTATGTTCTTGACGGGAAGGGGATCGTGATAGGGATCCACGACGATATCCTGCATGCTGAACCCCATATTGCCGAAGCACTCAAGGCTCTGAATTTATAGAACGGCGTCAGCTGGGTGACTTTCAACGTGCGGCGGTGCTTTGAGACGATGCCACGAAATCGGCGTGCAAGCGTTCCTAATGGTGAACTCCCGCAGGGGGTACACACTTTTCAGAGACTCAACTGTACTTGTCATTGGAACCAAAGGCTGTAATGACAGGACAACCTGTGGAATCTGTACACTTCGCTTTCCAATGAGGTCCCAATGCAAGCTGAGCAACGAGAAGAGAGACTGTACGAGCAGGTAGCTTCGCGCGTTCGTGGTTTGATCATGAATCGCATCTATCGACCTGGCGATCGCTTGCCCTCAGTGCGGGAACTCAGCCGACAGAATGGCGTGAGCGTGACGACGGTTCTCGACGCCTATCGACTATTGGAAGACCAGGGGCTTATCCATCCGAGGCCCCAGTCAGGTTACTACGTGCATGCCTATGCGAACGTCAAGTCGGCAGAACCTACGCTAAGGGCCCCTGCGACCTCTCCTGCCCACTTTACTCGCGATGAGATGCTCCAATCGATGACGCACGAAGTGGATCGTCCAGGACTCATCGAACTGGCATTTGCGAACCCCGACCCCGACCTCCTTCCCCTGGCAAAGCTGGCACGATTAGTCAGCACCGTAGCGAGGGAACACCCTGAAGCGAGCTATGGCTATGGTCCTCCTTCGGGCCATCGGGCCATTCGGGAGCAGATCGCCCAACGCGCCTTCTCGGCAGGAGCCGTGATTTCTCCCGAAGAGGTTGTCATTACAATGGGATGTCAGGAAGCAATGTGCTTGGCCTTGCGGGCAGTTTGTCAACCTGGTGGCGTTGTTGCCGTCGAATCTCCTTGCCACTATGGGGTCTTACAGGCGATTCATTTAGCCGGACTTCGCAGTTTGGAGATTGGAACTCGAACTAGGGAGGGGATGTCGCTAGAGGCGCTCGAAGAGACTCTGATCGAACAAAAACGCCTTGGTTCACCGGTAGAAGCTTGTCTTGTGAGCCCAAATTTCCAGAACCCCCTCGGAAGCTGTATGTCGGATGTGGACAAGCGTGGGCTTAACGCGATTGCAAACCGGCATGATGTGGTCCTGATCGAGGACGATGTTTATGGCGACCTTGGATTTGAAGGAAACCGCCCAAGGGTTCTTCGTGCTTTCGAGGGAGGTGAGAATGTGGTCCTCTGCTCCTCTTTCTCAAAGACGATTGCGCCCGGCTATCGAGTCGGCTGGGTAGTGGCTGGGAAGTGGCACACTCAGATTGAGCGCCTCAAGCACTCGTTCACGATTTCTGCCCCTAGTCTGCCGCAATTGGTCATTGCCGACTTCTTGACGAATGGCGGTTACGACCAATACTTGCGGCGCGCAAGGAAGACGTATGCCGCCAACATCGGTCGAATGTCGGAGGCAATCGCGCGTTATTTCCCGCCGGAAACGAGGGTAACCCGTCCATCGGGGGGCTATGTTCTTTGGGTCCAGCTTCCGGAAGAGGTCGATTCAGTTGCGCTCTATGCCCGAGCACTTGCCCAAAACATCTTTATTTGTCCCGGTGTCCTCTTTAGTACCGATGACGGGTATCGCCGCTTTATTCGCCTGTCAGCTAGCCGTTGGTCTCCAGAAATCGAGGCGGCGATCGCAAAGTTGGGTAAGAGCATCCAAGCCCTACAAGGTTGATTGCATAAGACGCGAGGCAATCCGTGTTGCTGAGAGTGCCTCAGTGCCTGGGAGCCCCTGTGCTTGGTTGCCGGCGCCCCGCAAGATCGAGTTCTTGGGCTCATTCATCCGAGCTCTTAACACGCTGCCGTCGAGGCTTAATAACGAGCAATTGAAGGCCCGATAGTCCGATCCTGGTCGACGAACTGACCCTAAATGGGTATTTGGCAAACGGAAGTGCGCAGCTTGCCTTGCGTGGTTTGGGCAGTCCATCCTTAATGGGTTCAAGAATTTGCTGCCCAACTACCCCGGGAGTAGCCTCAACACTATTTAGAATATCCGCGTTCTGCAGCGTTTAGGCTAATTCGTAGGCCGTAACGACGCTAACCGCATACCGGCACAAGGGGCTCTCTGCGAAAGTCGACTATACGGAGGCTAGTTCTTCGGATGCTTCGACCGCAACTGGCTCAAGCGCCGGATCGTAGACCTCCACGGTTACCTTCGCGTCTACATCGCGATGGAGATCGACATCGACTTCATGGTTGCCCAAACGCTTAATGGGTTCGACCAGGGCGATGTTCTTCTTCTCTAAGCTGACGCCTAGCTGGCTCTTAATGGCATCGACTACGTTCTGCGAGGTGATCGCACCGAACAATTTGCCTTGGACTTTTCCAACCTGGCCTGGAATTCGAACGGTCTTACCGTTTAGGCTCTCTCTTAGAACCTCGGCGGACGTCTTGAGACCGGCCGACTTTGCCGCCAAACGGACATTACGAATTTCGAGACCGCGGAGTTGATTCTTGTCGGCAACGATCGCCAAGCCTCGAGGGAATAAATAGTTGCGTGCAAAGCCGTCCGCGACGGTAACGACCGTGCCTTCTTTGCCAACCTTCGGCACTGTCTGGTTAAGAATGACCTTCATTTCGTGTAAATCCTAGCTGAGACGGATGTGGCCTATTTGACCATCATTCCGAATTTAATTTTATCTTCGTACTCCGACACCAAAGGTAATGGCATTATCCTTGAGGACCCTGTCCATCCCGAGCCACCCTATCAGGCCGTTTCCGAATTCGTAGCTTGCGCGCAAGTCGAGCCTGGAATCATTGATATCCCATGCGTCACCCCGTAAGGACAACTTAGGCGCAAGACGGTAGTCTACCCCAATTGCTGGTTTACTGGCGTATATTCCATAACGGTACGAGAAGCGATCGGTTAGCGGCTTTCCAAGTTCAATAGTAAACCGGTTGGTCTCAAGGGCATCGTATATTCCTAGGTTCAGAGTGTAGTCCGAGAGGGGAACGGTGAATCCAACATCGGTGCGCCAGTATCCGGGCTGGCTTTGCCGCATGAGGTCCATCTCAGTCGTGATCTTGGGAATGTCTCTTGAACTTGGCGCCTTGTTAAAGAACCCGCCGACCTTGTCTAAAACGCCTTTCAATTGATCCTCGATTTCGCTTGCCTTTGTCGCGATCTCGGCCGCTTTATCGGTGAGGGCGATCGCCTTCTTACTCACGACAGCCGCATTTTCACTGATTGAAATTCCGTTCTTGGTAATTTGAGCCGTGTTTCCCGCAATCTCCTTGCCAGTGTTGGTGATGTCAGCGACATTGGCTGCCGATCGATTGATCGGGTCTCGCAGCTTTGGATCGTTGATCAGTTGATTCATGCTGACGATTAGGTCGTTCGCATGCTCAGAGATCGTTTTAACTTTGTCCATGATCGCAACTGCGTCCTTTTGAAGTTTGCCGCTTTGGACAAGCTCGGCAACCCGAGTGGTCACCTTGTGGACATCCTGAACTGCTGCGGTGGCAGCCTGCAGCGCGGCCGCGATATTCGACTGATTCGTTGCGATCAGGTGGCTGGCGTCGTTGGCAAGGGTTCCAAACCGTTCAATCGTCTTGTTTGAAGTAACGAGCAGATCGGAGACCTTGTTCTGCAGTTTCTGGTCTTCCAGCAACTTTCGAACCGCCACCATTGTCCGGTTCAGCTCGGCAATGGTTTGTTTCCCTTCTGGCAAAAAGCTATCCAGGGCAGAGAATTTCTTCCCTTGCAAGGTCGAGCCCGGTGAAAGCATGGTGACGGTAGACGGCTCAGGAGGCACGATCGTGAGGGGACTTTCCCCAAACCCGATGAGCGACGTGGGAAGCAATACCATGCTGCCGTCCGGGATTCCCGTGCCCTTTGCAATACTCAAAGTGAGACGGGCAAGGGTAGGAGATTTGAGGGTGATCTTTGTAACGGTTCCAACATTGACTCCGGCAATGAGGACTTGGGTGCCCTCCGACACTCCGCTCGCATCGGAAATGTTAGCGTAATAAACGTCCATCGGCGGAGCGAAGAGGCTCTTGCCCAAGACAGAATATCCGGCGATGAGCAGCCCGACGAATATGACGAGAAGCAACCCGACCTTGGCTGCACTTTGCATGCTTCTAGTTTAGCGCGTAACTATTCAAGCTGAAAAATCTATTTGAATCGCGTTGTCGGCCCTAAAAACCATTACAATGGGTGCTCAGGATCGTAAGACGCCCGGTCGGGGCCATTCCAAATGAGTCGATAGGCCGAATATGCCAAATTGCCTAGGACTTTTTTGACCTTGTGAACCGTCTTAGGGCTAAGCGCGTTGAACCTGACATGAAGCCTCCTAAGGTGGATTCATGCGCCATGAGTCGCAAGGCTTGTTGGCACGGTTGGGAACAAACGAGGCTGGCGGGTACTCTCGGTAAAGGGGCAGTGAAAAATCGCAAGGTTAGGACTTGCAATATCACGGTCAACGTAACCGGGAAACTCAAACGAAGGATACGGTTAGAACGTAGAAAAGCTATCGTTCCTGTCCAAATTGGGCAGGATCGGTAAGTAGGTGGAAAGCTAAGAATGTGGCAACGCTTTACGGAACGCGCAAGGAAAGTTGTCTTCTACGCGCAAGAAGAGGCACAGAAGTTCGGGGAGGGCTACGTTTCGACGGAGCATCTCCTTTTAGGGCTCGTGCGAGAGTCAGATAGCGTCGCCGCACGTGTGCTCGAAAAACTAGGTGTAAGCCTCAATCGGATCCGGGCCGAGGTCGAAAAGCAACTCCCACGGGGCGATGCGCGACCAAGCCAAGATATGACGCTTACCCCACGAGCAAAGCGGGTCATCGACCTGGCGTACGACGAAGCTCGCAACCTGAATAACAACTACATTGGCACGGAGCACTTGTTGCTGGGCCTTATCCGCGAAGGAGACGGTTTGGCAGGAAGGGTCCTGGCAAAGTTGGGTGTCGAATTAGAAAAGGCGCGCAAAGAGGTCATGGCGCTCCAAGATAATGAGACTCAAACTAAGTCCGGCGGACGAACCCCAAGTTCGTCGCCTCCTGGATCCACGAAGACGCAGACACTGGACGAGTTCGGCAGAGACCTAACCGAGCTTGCTCGTGAAGGCCGGTTAGACCCGGTAGTCGGACGTCAACTTGAGATCGAACGTGTCATGCAGATCCTTTGTCGCAGAACAAAGAACAACCCGTGTCTGATTGGGGAACCGGGCGTTGGCAAGACTGCCATTGCTGAAGGTTTGGCCCTTCGAATCGTCAGTGGCGACATCCCCGATTTGCTTCGAAACAAACGGATCGTGGCGTTGGACCTTGCCGGTTTAGTTGCCGGCACGAAGTATCGCGGCGAATTCGAAGAGCGGATGAAGAAGGTCATGGAGGAGGTGCGCAAGTCCGAGGGACAGGTCGTGCTTTTCATTGACGAGTTACACACGTTGGTGGGCGCAGGAGCGGCCGAGGGTGCAATCGATGCCTCCAACATTATGAAGCCTGCTTTGGCGCGAGGCGAACTGCAGTGCATCGGTGCAACTACCCAAGACGAATTCCGCAAATACATCGAGCGAGACGCGGCACTTGAGCGACGCTTCCAAGCGGTCAAGGTTAAAGAACCGAGCGAGGAAGAGGCAATCGACATTATGAAGGGGCTGCGCGAGAGATATGAAGCGCACCATCAAGTGGAGATTACGGACGATGCTATCATTGCCGCCGTCACTCTAAGCCAAAGATACATTTCCGATCGAAGTCTTCCTGATAAGGCGATCGATTTGGTCGACGAAGCTGCTTCGAGAGTTCGATTGCAGCAGAGCCTTCCGCCGATCGACGTTCGGCAGGACCGAGCCAAGCTGTCCAAGCTTCGTTCAGAGGTTGAACACCTTGAAAAGCGAAATGCAAACGAAGAGCAGCTCGCAAAGCTTCAAATGGAGCGAGACAACCTCGAAGCCAGCGTTCAGCGACGGGAAGAGGAATGGCAAAATACTCCCAAGCCGGAGCCGATCGTAGGGGAATCTGAAATCGCCTCGATCGTTCAAAGCTGGACCGGAATTCCGGTGACCAAGCTTGTCGAAGCGGAGAGCCAGAAGCTTCTTCGGATGGAGAACGATATCCACGAGCGGATTGTCGGCCAGCACGATGCGGTTGTCGCCGTATCAAGAGCTATTCGCCGTGCCCGGTCTGGCTTGAAAGATCCAAAGCGGCCCATGGGGAGTTTCATCTTCCTAGGACCGACGGGGGTTGGAAAGACTGAGCTTGCGAAAGCTCTTGCCGGTTACCTTTATGAAAAGGAAACCAGCATGGTTCGAATCGACATGTCTGAATACATGGAGCGGTTTGCAGTCAGTCGGCTGTTAGGAGCCCCTCCAGGATACGTGGGATACGATGAGGGCGGTCAGCTTACTGAGCAGGTTCGTCGAAATCCTTACTGCGTGGTCCTTCTCGATGAAATTGAGAAGGCGCATCCTGAGGTCTTCAATATCCTTCTGCAGGTCATGGAAGATGGTCAACTTACCGATAGCCAAGGGCGCACCGTAGACTTTAGGAACACGATCATCATCATGACTTCAAACGTCGGTGTCCGTCCGATCGAGCAGGATAAGCCACTTGGTCTTCGAGACATCAAGATGGATCTAAACGATCCTAAGACGTACGAGACCATGAAAAACAAGATGGTTGAGGAAATGCGCAAGCTTTTCCGACCTGAGTTCCTAAACCGTGTGGACGAAGTTATCGTGTTCCAGCACCTGAAGAGGGAAGAGATTCTTGAGATTGCCGAGCTATATTTGAAGCGAGTCAATCAACAAGCCGTCTCGATGGGGATTACGATTCAACTCAGCGATGCGGTCAAAAACATGCTCGTCGAGCAAGGCTACGACGCAAATCTCGGCGCTCGTCCGCTAAGAAGAGCAGTCCAGAGGTTTATCGAAGATCCCTTGAGCGAGGAACTGCTGCTAGGGCGGTTCCAACACGGAGATCTGGTCATGGCCGACCTGGTGGATGGGACAATTATCTTTAGGCGTCAGAATTCAGAAGCGGGTGAGGCTCCCCAAAAGGAACTCGCTTCGACTTAAGATCACGATTGTCCGACGATATTAGTGGCGCCCAACTTCTGAGTTGGGTGCCACTAATTTGTGTTTAGGCACGACTTTACCGGTTAAATGCAGGAAATTTCAAGTTAAGTCTGGACTTTGTTAAGACGTAATTAACGTTATGTTAAGGACGTGTAAGAGTGCTTGGCAGTCCCACAGAATACTCCTGGTGGATTTATCCACGTCGTTTATCAGTGTCCCCCGGAGCCCTAAATTATGAAAAAAGCCTTTACACTCATCGAGTTGCTGGTCGTTATAGCGATCATTGCGATCTTGGCTGCCATTCTATTCCCTGTGTTCGCACAAGCCAAAGAAGCTGCTAAGAAGACTGCGTGTCTGAACAATGCAAAGCAGCTAGGTCTGGCATCCATCATGTATGCCGATGACTATGATGACGCCATTTATGCTCACCGTTGGAACTGCGGCGGAAACCTTGCCAACAACTACTCAGCGGTAGAAGTCTGTCCCGACTACCTTGACGGTAACGGAAACCTGAACTCGCTTGCTCCTGACCAGGCTGGCGGATTGACTAGCCTTGTGAACATGAGAGAGTTCTGGGCTTATACGATTTATCCATACACGAAGAACTACCTGATCTATAAGGACGCCGACACCTTGAATGCGTTCTATCCTGGAAGCGGAACTGCCCTCCCGTTCACCAGCACCAACGGAGCCAAGGCAGGCAACAACTACGGTGGACAGAACAGCTATGGCCACAACGACTTCTGGCTGAGCCCCGCTGCAAGTACCAATGGTGGCTCTGCCAACCTGCCATCACCTCCGACGCTCACGTCGATTCCACGAGTTGCCAGCACGATCATGATTATCGATGCTAGCTACTATGGAGCCGGCCCCGATGTGTCGCCGACGAACGATTCTGGTGTTGAGGCGATCGGCAATCTCAACGGGAACGAATACTCCTACGTTACGAGCCAAAACTCAAACTATGCCGGCTACTGGATGAACCAGGGCGGTTCCAACTGGACCCAAAGCGGCCAGAGCTATAGCAGCTTTGTCCCGGGCGCCGACGCTCTGATTCAAAAGCGCCACAACGGTAAACTGAACGTTCAGTGGTGCGACGGCCATGCTAAGAACCTAGACTGGCATTCCACGGTTGGAAATATCTGCTATTGGACGACGGATGCCGCCGACGGCGCTCACCCGAACTGCAACTAGCCTCGGGCACTTCTCAAGCCTCAAAGGGCCCCATCATCGGATAGGGCCCTTTTTGTATGGTCACTATTCTTAAGCTTCCTCTAGTTTTTCTTCTAGCAGTGAAGGGTAGAGCACCCCGGCCAAGCCAGCTCCAAGCAGAGGACCCACTGTATAGAGGACAGTGTTGGATAGGTTTCCGGTGATGATGGCGGGGCCGAACCAGCGGGCTGGGCTAAGAGCGGCGCCAGTAATCGGTCCAATCGCAAAAACTCCCATTGAGACCGCGAGGCCGATGAAGAGTCCGCCGACTTTTGGCGCTCTTTTGTCGATCACTGTCCCCATGAAGACGAACATCAGGAAGAATGTCCCAATCGTCTCGGCCAAGATTCCCTGGGGAAGAGAAGTCAACTTGTCCAAGGCTGGTGTTCCTGCTTCAATAAAGGTCGAGGGATTAGGCTTCAATTGAACCGTTTGCGCCACGAAGGCGGCTGTCGTCGCACCCAGGAGCTGAACGATCCAATAGACAAGCATTGTCCTCGCGTTGATCTGTCTGGCGACAAATAATCCGAAACTTATGGCCGGATTTAAATGGCCTCCGCTGGTCGCCGCAGTCGCCGAATGAAGACATGCGAAGGTTAGACCGCTGGCCATTGCCACTCCGATTAACCCCGCATCATCATGTGCGAGATTCTTTATGACAAGAATGCTAAAGAACGTGAGGGCGAATGTGCCGACAAACTCTGCGACGAGCGGTGGTCTTTTCATAACGCTTTGTATAAACAAGTAATGGTGAGCAATGCAGCCCTGTTTATTGTAAGGCTCAATGTCCAGCCGTGGGAATCATTGACTGAATCGAGGTTCGTGGGTGCTACTCGACTCCAGCCGCGACCATCTCCGTTACAGTCGGAACATGCTCATCGTCGTGCGGCTGAACGAGACTACGCGGGAGCATATAGCAAAGGGGAAGGAGAAAGACATATGCGACGGTGGTGATAATGGCGCAGCCGGCAAACCCCCACTTTTGGTAAATGAAACCGCCCAGAACATTTCCCAATTCGACGACAATGACTGAAACGCTACCTGCCATCAGCATCCCCGTGCCGGCGAGTTCTTCGGGACATGCGCGAAACAGCAGTCCGTAGTAAGCCGTGCTTGCCAGGCCTCCCGCCAATCCTATAACCGCCGCCACGACATAAGATTGAATCGGGCTATGGATGAACATGACCGGCATCCATTGGGGAATGCCAATGATCGTTGAAAGGAGAAGTAGTCTCCAGAGACTAAATCGCTTGCATAGAAATCCAAATAGGAGAATGGTCGGAAGCGCGGCCCCGTTGAAGATCGCGTTGAACGTTGAATACTGAATCGGGTTCATCTTCAACGTATCCGTCAAGAAGAACATGAGGGGCGTAGGACCGGAAGGCGAAAACGCCCATAGTCCCCAAATTGCCACCGCGAGCCAGAATCCGCGGTGGCGCATCAAGAGTCTTACATCGCCCCAGGTCTTGTCGAGGGAGCGTCCTCCTCCCGATGAGATTCGATCGAAGACTTCGCTTGGTTTCCATATCGCCACCAGCCCAAGGGCAAAATAGGTTAAGCCGATGGTCACCAGAAGGCTTCTCCATGGCAGTAGGGCAGTTAGCCATCCGCCACCGTAGAGGGCGAGCATGGGGATGCCGGAGGCGAGCAAGTTGTAAGTCGTGCTCATGCGCCCACTCATCATTCGCACTTCCGACACATTGCGCATAATCGCCTGATAGGCGGCGCCGACAAGGCCGAGGGCGACTCCCCACAGGACTAATCCGATTCCGAGTGTGACTGTGGTCAATGGAACTTGAGCCATGCCGATAAAGACCAGGCCGCCTATCGATCCGAAGATGAGAATGAACCCGCGGTCTCCCATCTTCAACGGGTTGAATCGGTCCCGACAAATTCCAAACAGAAATGCGATGAATCCTGGGGCGTTTATGATCAGCTTGAAGATTGCCGTGTTCGAAGCGCTCAGATGAAGTTGGTTCTTATAGATGAACTGCAGCGGAGTGTTCACAAGGTTTCCTGGGGACATGAACAGGAACGATAGAACCACAATATAGACATAAACCGCCGGGTTGGCATGGAGTCCCCCAGTATCTGACTTTGGCCGGGGAAGGGGAAGGGACATGATTGCCTAGCCCAAAGGGCGTAACGATTAGTAAGTGAACAAAGCTAAAGACTATAGGCGACTGACGATTGCTTCACCCATTTCCGAGGTCGAGACCAGTTTGCAACCTTCCGACATGATATCGGCGGTCCGAAGACCATCATTGAGGGCAATATCGACTGCCTTCTCAATTTTCAGCGCGGCTTCGTCGTCGTTAAACGAATATCGAAGCATCATCGCTGCGCTTAGAATCGTTGCGATTGGGTTGGCTTTGCCTTGTCCGGCGATGTCGGGCGCGGATCCGTGCACGGGTTCATAAAGGCCAAAGATTTTGCCATCCTTGGGATCGCTTAAGGAAGCGGAAGGAAGCAATCCGAGTGACCCCGTGATCATCGACGCTTCGTCCGACAAGATGTCTCCAAACATATTCTCGGTTAGGATAACATCGAACTGGGAGGGGGCACGGACAAGCTGCATGGCGCAATTATCAACGAGCATGTGACTTACTTTGACGTCCGTGTTCTCTTCGGCCATTTGGGAAACGACTTCCCGCCAGAGACGTGACGTTTCCAGTACGTTTGCTTTGTCGACGCTGACGATTTCCCGCCTCCTTTGTCGAGCGATGTCGAATGCGCGTTGCGCGATGCGCACGACTTCATGCCTCCTATAGATGCATGTGTCGACGGCAGTGTCGCCGTTATCGCGCCTCTCTCGTGGTCGAGCAAAGTAGATTCCGCCGGTCAGTTCTCGCATAACAACCAGATCCATTACCCCTCGGTCGCCTTTCAAGGGACTGGCATCCTTCAGTGCATTCAGGGTCTTTGCTGGGCGGACGTTTGCGTACAGATTCAGTTCGGACCGCAGAGGCAGGAGTGCGCCAACCTCGGGTCGCAGTTCGGGGGGCTGGATCTTATCATATTTCGGCCCGCCAACTGCACCGAGAAGGACGGCGTCCGATTGGCGACAGAGGTCGAGCGTGTTCGCGGGCAGGGGATGCCCACCATCGTCATAAGCAGCTCCGCCTACCAGAGCATGTTCGAATACAAACTGGTCGTTTACCTGACTAAGAACCCCGACCGCCTCTTTCACGACCTCAGGTCCAATGCCATCTCCTGCTAACACTGCTATGTTTCTCGCCATCGACTTCGATTATGTCCGTTGGCTTCAACCAAGTGCTGTAACGAGATTTGGGTTTACGACAGAGTCGGTATGTTGACCCTAGATCGAAAGGGAGAGAAGGAATGCTTCAAGTGCCCGTACAGGTCGTAAGTCTCGATAGATCGGCTCAGGATCGCAGCGTTCCGCCGCCGCCGCAATCTTCGAAGGGGCGCACGCCAAGCTAACAAAGTCTTCTTCACACGTCGTGATCATATCCATCACGCCCGCTTGCTTCATAAATGGGATACAAAGACGGCTTCGCATAAACTCGCCGGGACAGGACACAGGTGGCTTACGCAAAGTCAAGGCATCGACGGTTGTGATGCCACCGCCAAAATCGAAGCTGTCAAGGACAACGTCGGCAAGTTGGATCACGCGGAAGAAGTCGCTGTCAGTCATAAATGGCAAGTTGATAACGGGCACGTTGGCACGCTTCATGCGAGCGGCAACCAAATCACCTACCCGGCCGCTACTAGAGGCGCAGATTACGATTGGCTTTCCAAGCCTCTCCGCGATTTCGGCGAAAACACGATCACGCTTGGGCAGGAGTTTTATTGGGTTCTGGGCGATCAGGGCAAAACCATCCTTGGGAAGGGCTAGTTCCGTAGCTGATTTTGATGACGGTTGGCTCCGGCGAGCCTTGGGAAAAGTTTGTCCACTTCCTGGAAGCAGTACCAGTTTCTCGATGTAATGGTCTTGTCCGTTGACAGGTTCCATGTCCTCGGAACTCAAAAAGTAATCAATCTCCGTAGACCCGGTCGTCATCGGAAATCCCCATGCTGCCAGTTGGTAGCGCGCTGTTCTTAATGTCGATAATTGAATCGAAGTTCCGTCGGTACCAACGTCGGTGAAAATCAGTGCGTCGAGATCAAGATCACGGATCTTTTGAGCGGCGTCAACAAGGGGTATCGGCAAATGAAAATAGTGGTCGACATTTCGCCGCCAACGTGTGCTGACGTTGTCGTCGGCTTCATTGAGGTTAAACGCGTAAGTTTCAAAGTCTGCTGTGTGTTCGGTAGCCCAGCCGAGAGCCCACCGCGATCCATTGTTGAAAGTCAGCCTGCGACTAACGTATCCCAACCTGAACTTTCCTGGCCGTCTCGGTTTTACAATTTGCGCAGTCAGTTCTGGATGGCCCAGCGAAGCATATCGGTGCACGATTCCGACAAGGCGATCGATGACTGGTCGAACGTTTTTTCCGCAATAAGCCAACCCGAAGGTACACGCACCACCTAGATCAACGCCTTCAAATGCTACCTTGGGATCGAGCTCTACCTCCTCAAGCCGGCTAACGGATTCTTCGTACCGATTCCACCACGTTTCGACTTCATCTTGGGAAGCGTAGAAGCTTGGCAAAACTAACTGACCGAGAATGGAATAGGGATTCCGCTTGGCCAACTTGGATGCACGTTCGAATTGCTGTTCCGGACTGACTCCGGGCCCAAAGCACTGGTAGAGTTCAGGCTGCATGAATTGTTTTGCCGCCGAATTCAAGGGTTTGAATTTAACGTTCGTATCGGAGCCCATCATGACTCCGCTCAGGGGGTTTTCCAATCCGCGCGCGAGTTCTTCGGTTATTTGACGACTTCCAATGATCATCTTCATCGCCGCCGCCAGGTCAAACGTTCCGGAATAGCGCCCAGTTTGTTTGAGGCCCTGGACGATTGCACCGACGGTATACGATGCTGACTCATGCTGGCCAGGTACTACGCGCAGAGGTACAGGTTCGCCTCTCGCCTGCCTCTCGCAGTCCTCGGGAACGTAGCTGCTTTTCCCACGGCAGAAGAGAGGTCGATGCGCATAGACCGAGCATTCCCCCTGATCGAGGAAGGGACAGACTTCCGAAAAGACATGGAGGTCATAGCTCCAATAGACTTTCGATCGCAAGCCGTAAGTTTCCAGCCGGTCCTTTAACGCTACCTTTCTCAAATCATCCCATTTGTCGACTTCTTGGGCGAGGTCTAACAATTCTGGAATCGTTGCGGGAATCAAGCCACTGCAGCAATGGTGGCAACCTTTCTTGCATGCAGGTGCGAGATGACCGGCTTGAACCTTCACTATCTGCGCGTCAACCTTGGCATGAAGGCTCTGGGACAGTTCTATCAGGGGAATCCGCTGACGACGCGCGCTTGCATTTCGCGATGCATTGAGCGCAAGTTCTTGAATGGCAGCCAGGTCTTGTTCAACGCCCATTTTAGTTCAAGATTCCATTGCTTCTACTTCACCGCCTTGGCGGGTTCTTTGCCACGATGTAAAGGCTGCCCATCGCAGGACAGGCGATCGCTCCGATGCAGGAACTCAAGATGAAGTACGGATAGTGGTGAATGAGCAGGAGGAAGCCGATGCCTCCGCCAAAGAGCGCAAGGATGATATTGCAGATGCCGTACAGGCACCCATCATTGGGTTGACCTGATTTTACGCCATATTTCGCACCTAAAAAGTAAAAGAAGCCGGCACTCCCAAACCAAACCAAAGCGAGCACGTAATACGTCCCTCCCCTTGCCAGCCAATCAGTGCTCTGTACCATAACCGTGCAGGAGGTTACCGTTATTGGCCAGTTGGGCGTGGAGACTGGAAGTGCGGAAGCGATGGGTCCAACGGGAATGCAATGGAATGGGAGTCATGGGACATCTGATCTTATATCACAAGTCTCAGGGGACCCATTGGTCCATACACTTCAAAACTGTAACGATCCATCTCATCAAGACTCCTTCATTCCAAAGCGCCATCACGTCAAAACTCCATCGCACCGACCGCCGTTGCCCGGCTATTATTGATTGAACGATAACAGTCGATGACGTCACTCACTTACCAGAGGCGCGAACGCAGACGGTTCGGTAAATGATCAAACGATCCTCCGAACTTGATATGGCGACGATAGCACGGCAGCATTACGATGCGGTGTTTCGCTTTTGTGCGCGTCGCGTGGGTATTGATCGAGCAGCCGATGTTTCGCAGGAGACGTTTTTGACCGCCCAGAAAGTGCTTCATAAGTTTCGGGGAGATTCCAGCCTGACAACATGGCTGTTTGGAATTGCACACAACGAATGCCGTCGTGCGTCGCGTAGAACTGCACTTGAACCGATGCCGCTTTCAATCGACAGTGAGCTATCAACGAACTCCGACGACGAATCGGCGATCGTAGACAGACACGCCTTATCTCAGGCATTGGCAAAGTTAACTCCGGAACATAGAGAAGTCGTGATCTTGCACGAGATTGAAGGCCTAACCTACGAAGAGGCCGCCGTAATCTTACAGGTTCCTGTGGGAACGGTGAAATCTAGGCTCCATCATGCGTTTCAACAGATGCGCCGGGCGCTCTTTAGTCCCGAGGAGGCCGCAAAGTGAGTCTTCGAGACGATCTAAAAGCCTATATCGACGGAGAACTCGAGCCCAGACGAAACGATGAAATTCGGATCGCTTTGGAGACTGACGCAGCGCTGCAGCGCGAGTACATTGAGCTTCGAGCCCTTTCGGCAAGCTTTGCGAACGTTTCACAGGTCGAGACATCCGGCCTAGAAAGTACGTTGAAACTGCTTGACGATTCGCGACGAGTCGCCCGTGTTCAGTGGAGACGCATTGCATGGGCAGGCGGCCTTGTGTTGGCAACCACGCTGGTCGCTATGGTCGTCTTCCCCATAATGAGTACCGGTCACTTGATGGCCAAGAATGACTCGGCGTCTTCGGCTGAAGAGAAGGTTATGGACTCTGCAGCGGGCGGTGAGTCGATGATGGCGAAGAGTCTTCAAAAGAACCCCAATTCCATGATGAAAGCGCCGTCGGTCAGTGCAAGCGCGGCTAGCCCGGCATTACGGCAAGGGGAGCCGGAAGTCAATGAATATCGCCCGCCAACTCGCAGCAAGGATAAGGGACGCGTAGCCGCCACCGAATTTGGTCGAAAAAAGATTGGTACGAGGCTCTCTCACCACGTGCCTAACCCTCCCTCGGACCAGCTTGCAATGTTGGCAAAGAAGCCTCATTCCATCGTTACTTTTCGATCACCTAAGACGGTGGTTGGAAGCCGTGAAACTGGAACGACTATGTTCGCGCAAGAAAATCACCAGACCGTTTTTCTTGCATTTGACTCGCGAGAGAGCGGTGAGAAGCAGGTTTTGGATCTGGTAGGCAAATATGAAATCAAGGTGGACCAGCTATCAGGCGCCGCAAAGAACATCCCATCGGACCAGACGACTCGAACGATTGTGATCGACGTTCCGGACGAGATAGCAGACAAGACCGTCGATGAACTGCGGAAACTCCCGATTCAAATTCGAACCAACCTTTCCGCCCAAAATGGCAACATCTTTGGAGCCACTACGTCTGCATCGTCCGCTCGCGGACAAGGTCCTGGAGGTGGCGCCGGGGCGATGGGTGGATCGTCGTTTGGAGGTGCAAAAAGATCTTCCGGGGGCTTTGGAGGTGGCGCAGGCGGCTTCAATGGCGGATTAAATCGGGCTGTTGCTGCTCCCGTCTCTCCCTCAGGCAAACCAAGAGAACCCGTAAAGCAGTTGGAGCCCCTAACCAACTCAATGGCCGAATCTAGTCGTCCGAAGCTGCGTGACATGGAGCCTTTCAAGGTACAGTCGTCAAATGCAGTGGCCAAGAATGGCTCTGATCACTTGATCGATAACCATCGCCATAGAGGTCGTGCAAAACCTCCGCAAACGACGTTAGACAATGTCAACAGCACCGATAGGAAGCTGGCGCCGGTGATGTTGCAACCTAGAAAGACACGGCGCATCGTAATTGTGGTGTCCGAGAAACCGAAGTTACCTCCACCCCCGGTACCCTAGGTGTGTGAATTGGGTCTATCAGTTCGATATGAGCGGGTTCCGCGCGATCAATCTGGGCCTGCATCGTCCGTGGCTCGACCCATTTTTCATGCTTCTTAGCTATTCCGGTTTGGGGGTTTGTCCTACTCTAGCGCCATTCCTCTTTCTATTGAGTAAGAGTACGCGGCACTATGTGCTTCCACTATTGATCAATGTTTTTGTCTCTGGGATCGTTCTTGCCGACGGCGTGAAGGAACTCCTCCCACGCGATCGCCCCAGCAACATGGCATTCGCAATTCGACAAGAATCCCATCTATTAGGGAGTTTCCCGAGCGGGCACACAACGACGTCCTTTGGATTCGCCATGATGATCACGTTTTTGACGTGGAACACGAAGTATCGAAAATTGGGTTATTCCAGCTTCGTATGGGCGACCCTTGTCGGAATCAGTAGGATCTATCGAGGCGTTCACTGGCCCACCGACGTACTTGCTGGAGTTTGCTTTGGCGTCGCAAGCGCCTGCATGCTCTACTTGCTATTGCCCAAGGTTGGGATAGCGGTCGAAAAGGAATCGGAGCCTCGGTAATAATTAGGCGGCACGAGCCCCTCTCGTTCATTTTCGATTTCTCTCATACTATGCGTGTGTTTGATCGGATAGCTCGTTTCGGGTTTACAGGTTTGCTATTTCTATTCGGGTTCGGCTCCGCTTCTGCCTCTCCCGCAACTTCCTCGGCCGATGGCGTATTGCGTAGGACGGTTGGACCGTCGGCGTCAAGCTTCGCATTGTCTGATCTTCCCAGTTCCGATGGGTTGGACGTGTACGAGGTGGAGGCGAGGGGAGGAAGAGTCTACGTTGCCGGCTCCAGTGCGGTTGCGTTGGCTCGCGGTGCGTACGACTACATTCGGAACGCTTGCAAGCGGCAGATCACCTGGGGACGGATGAAGGTCGATTTACCCAGGCAGTTGCCCGACTATCCCAAGCAGAGAGTCGTTTGCCCAAACAAATACCGCCATTATTTCAACGTCTGCACATTCGGGTACTCGACGGTGTGGTGGAATTGGAAACGCTGGGAAGAAGAGATTGACTGGATGGCGCTGCACGGCATCAACATGCCCTTGGCGATGAATGGCCAAGAAGCGATCTGGGAGAAGGTGTGGCGTAAGCAAGGGCTCAAGGATGGGGACATCCGAGCGTACTTCGCGGGACCCGCATTCCTTCCGTGGCACCGAATGGGCAATATCAACAGCCACGGCGGTCCGTTGCCCCAAAGCTGGATTGACGGCCAGGCAGCTCTTCAGAAGCAGATCCTGGGACGTGAACGGGAGTTGGGAATGACGCCTGTGACACCGGCATTTTCTGGATTCGTTCCCCCAGCATTTCGGAAGGCTCACCCATCCGCTCAGATCATTGAATCAAGTGCTTGGGCAGGATTCGATCCAACCCTCCTTCTCAACCCACGGGATCCCCTTTACTTGCAAATTGGAAAGGATTTCGTCGAGGAGTACCAAAAGGAGTTTGGGTCGAATCACCTGTACCTGGCGGATGTGTACAACGAAATGACTCCCCGCCTTCCTGCCGCGACAAAGCTAGCCGACTTAGAAGCCACGGGTGACGCCGTCTATAAGGCAATCCTCGCCGGCGATCCGCTTGGCACATGGGTCATGCAGGGGTGGCTGTTCTACAACGACCGCGGTTTCTGGGGAGAGAAGGAGACGGACGCGTTTCTCAGGGCAGTGCCTGACGACCGCATGATCATTATCGACTTGGCATGCGATTCGATGGAGATATGGCGCGCTCAACAGGCGGTTCGCAAAAAGCAATGGATCTATTGCACGCTGCACAACTTTGGAGAAACCACGACTCTCTTCGGCGATTTGGCTGAATTCGCAAAACGCCCGATTCGTGCCTTGAACGATTCGGCGCATGGGCAGATGAGCGGTATGGGGATCACTCCCGAGGGAATAGAGCAGAACCCGGTCGTGTATGAATTGGCCACCGATACAATGTGGAGGCGCGAACCGGTGGATCTGTCCTCTTGGATTCACGGCTATGTCGAGGCCCGATACGGGGTTTGTCCCCCCAATGTCGACGAGGCTTGGAAGATCTTACTCAAGAAAGTCTACGATGGGAGCTACCCTCCAAGCGAGTCGAGATTTGTTAATCGTCCGAGTGTGGACTTTGGCGGTGAGCCGAGCGCAGCCGCCGAGGATATTGGAAAGGCCATCCGGCTCCTGTTGGACGCCTCCCAACAGGTTGGCGCGAATCACCTTTACGAGCAGGATGTGGTCGACCTTCTGAAAAGGTATCTGGAGGAAGTCGCAGGCGCTTACTGGCTACAAGGCCTGATTGACCGTGACTCGAACCAGCCACAGGGGTTCACCCTTGAAAGCGCTCGGTTCTTTAGCACTTTGGATGACTTGGATCGGCTGCTCGGGACCATACCGGAATATCGCCTTTCGACATGGGTCAACAATGCCCGAAAGTGGGGCAGGAACCGGTCCGAAGAAAACCAGATGGAGCAGAACGCCAAGTTGCAAGTCACGGTATGGGGCGGTCCTGACCTTCATGACTACGCCTGGAAAGAGTGGAGCGGACTGGTATCCAGTTTCTATAAACAAAGGTGGATTCGAATGATGCGGGTACTTCTTGAGAGCTCCGGCAAGGCAATCAATGGGGCCGAGTGGGATCGTTCCATTGCGGAATGGGAACTCGGGTGGACAAAATCTATCGGATTGCCATCCGATGCCACGAAGGGCGATACGATCGGCATTGCGAAAGACCTGATTGCCAAGTACCCACTTCCCAAGTTCCCGGTCGGAGATCCGGGGATTGCAGTTGGCAAACCAGTCTCAGATTCTGGAGGCGCCGAAGCTGGCCATCCACCGGAGTTTGCCGTCGATGGGAAAACCAGTGGCGAATACTGGTCTGCCTCTCCCTATCCTCAGTGGCTGCAAATCGATCTGGAGAAGCCTGAACGCATCAACCGGATTCAGGTGTTTACCTATCATGATGGGGAACGTTACTACCAGTACACGATCGAAGTTTCCTCCGACGGTAAGACGTGGACTAAGGTCGTGGACATGAGCAAGAACACGACTCCGGCCTCGATTCGAGGGACAATGCACACCTTCGATCCGGTCGAGGCGCGCTATGTCCGAGTGAACATGCTATTCAACAGCGCCAACATTGGGGTGCATTTGAATGAGGTAAGGGTGTATAGGGCCCCATAGTGGGAGCCAAATACATCCTAACCCTTGATCGCCCCCGCCAGCATTGTCTCGTGGATCTTTTCCCGGAAGATCCAATAGACAATCAACACAGGAACCATCACGATGACAAGACCGGCAAAAAGGGCCCCCCAGTCTCCGGAGTAGTGCATGACCATCGCCAGGTTCGCAATACCAAGTGGAAGGGTCTTATTCTGTTCGCTGTTGGCGAGAACCAATGCAAGTGAATACTCGTTCCACAGTCCGATGCCGTTGAATATGCCGACTACGATGAGGCCCGGTTTAGCTAACGGAAGCATAACCTGCCAGAAGATTCGGGAGTGACTGCAGCCGTCGATCATCGCCGCTTCATCGAGATCCCTTGGGAGGGTCTGAAAGAAGCCGGTAAGGACGAAGATCGTGAACGGCAATGAGTAGGCGATGTACACGATGGTGAGTCCGATCTTGGTATCGAGCAGATGAATACTGCTCATGAGCGCGAAGAGCGGGACGATTACCAAGAATTGTGGGAACATCATCCCACCGAGGAAGGAGCCGAAAAGAAGCTTGGAGCCTCGGAATGGATACCGGGCAAATACATAGGCGGCCATGGCGCCGATCGGGATCAGGAAGACGAGAGACGCCGTGGTTACGATCAGGCTGTTCGCAAAATAATGGGCAATTCCAGCTGCCTTCCACGCATTGGAGAAATTCTCCCAGTGGAGCGTCTTAGGTAATCCCCAGGGAGAGGCAAAGATATCCGGGCTCGACTTGACCGAAGTCAGCGTCATCCAGAGAAGTGGCAAGACTACCGAAAGGGTGAAAACTGCCACAAACGCAAACGTCAAGGACTTCTTAGCAACGCTAATCGCAGCCGAAATTCCTTTCATCGAGTCGCCCCCGTGGGATCCTTCCTGGTGAATCGAAGGATGAGCCCGCTCACCGCCATTACGATGATGAAGTTTGCGACTGCCAACGCGGTCGCGGCCCCATAGTCGCTATTCACGAATGCCTGCTCGTAGAGATAGGTCAGCATGACTTCGGTCTTTCGGTCTGGCCCACCATTTGTCATCAGGAAAACCAGAGCGAAGACGTTTAGCGTATTGATTACGAGATAGACCAGTGCGATTCGCCCAACCGACCATAGCAACGGAAGGGTGATCTTCTTGAACCGGACGAATCCCTCCGCACCGTCTAGTTTCGACGCCTCAACAACCTCTTCGGGTATCTGGCGTATACCGGCCGAAAACAGCATGATGTAGAAGCCGACCGCAAACCAGATGAATGTGATAATCACGCCCGGCAAAGCCGTACCAGGCGTTCCCAGGATGTCGATACGGTGTTTTTGCTTTCCGAACAACTCTACTGCCGCATTTAAGAGGCCCATTCGCGGGTTAAAGAGGAACTGCCAGAGTATGGCAACCACCACCAGCGACATGATGTTGGGGAAGAGATAGACGCTGCGGAGGGCCTTGGTGAATCGTCCGTTTCCCTGCATCGCGTGGGCAATCCCTAATCCTACGAGGACGATCGTTCCCCCGCCAAACAGGAAAATCTCTGCATTGTGAAGAAGCGCAAGCCAAAACACATTGTCATGAAAGAGCTCCTTGAAATTGGTTAGCCCAACGAACTGCTTATTCTGGGAAAGGCCGCTCCACTTGAAAAAGGAGTATCCGAAGGCCTGAAGCACGGGCCAAATCACAAAAATCGCATAGATCAACACCGCGGGCGCGAGGTAAGTAACGATAAAGGCCGTTCGGCCGCGAGATTTCATACGAGCATTCTAAGGGACGACCAGAGTGGGGAATGGGGATCGGAGGGGTGGACTGGAGGCGTAGGAGAACTAAGAGACAAGTCTGATCAGATTAGTTGGGACTATCAGGACCCGTAGGTCCAAATAGTCCCGCTTACGCGAGTCGCACCTTATCGCGTCATGACATGAATCGGCTTTGACTTGTCCTGGCGGACTTTCTCGGCTTCGTCCTCACAAGTCTGTACGAACTCCTCCGGAGTTTTGGAGCCGTTTAACAACGCGGACATTGCGTTCTTAACCTCGTCGCCAAACTTCGCATACCACTGGTCGTATTCGATCGCATAGACCGTTTTTGAGTCGCGGAACAGTTTTGCCGGGACCTTAAGATGTTCGGGGAGATTGGCCTGATCGCTGCCTTTGATCGACATAAGCGTTCCCTTTTCTTCGACGAATTGCTTCGCCTTTTCCAATGACGTCATGTACTTGTAGAAATCGATTGCCAATGCGTGATTGGGCCCCTTGGTCGGAATGATCCATGGTTCGATGCCGATCTGTATGGCGGAGGGGTCGCCTTTGCCGCCATCGACTAAAGGTGGAAGCATAAACGCCATCTTCGCGCCCGGAGGCATTGTTTTACTCATTTCGGAAAAGAGCCACGTGCCACAGGGAATCATCGCGGCTTTGCCTTGCAAAAACGCCATTTGGGATTCTGTATGGTCTTGTCCATTGGCCCCGTCTTCAAAGAAGCCTGCGTCCGCCACCTGCTTGATCATCTGGGCGGCCTTTAAGAATGCGGGATCTTTCCAAGCGCCAGGTTTGAGGCTCTGCGCGTCATCAAGCACCTGGATACCGCCAGCGCTTGCTGCCCATGGAAAGAGAAAGCCCTGGATCATGTATGCCGGGTACTTGCCCTGATAAGTAACCGGAGCAATTCCTGCTGCTTTGATCTTAGGCGCAAGTGCGAGTAGTTCATTGAATGTCTTGGGAACCGTCCAACCATGTTTGGCGAAGACGCCAGGGTCATACCACCAACCTAAGATGTTGTAATGGTAGGGAAGCTCATATTGCTTGCCCTCATATTGGCCGAGTTTGAGCAGCGAGGGTTCGAAGGTGTCCTTCCAAGTTCCTTTACCATCGTATGCGGGAGTGGCCAAAGCATCATCCAATGGCATGACCTGCTGGTCGTAAATCAGAGCCCAATAGTCCATTCCCCATCCGGGCCAAGTTAATCCTGGTGGAGTACCGTTCGCAAACTTGGGTCGGAGTTGCTCCCACGCCCGGGGACCACCGGAAACTGAAATGTGAACTCCCGGATGTTTGTCTTCGTATTCCTTGGCAGCCTTCTCGTAAAAGTCGATGCCATACCCACCAGAGAAGGAAACGACCTCGAGGTCTTTCCCATTACCTCCGCCGGAACCCGTGCCATCGGCTGTCTTAGACGATCCGCTGTCTCCGCAGCCGGTTATGGCGAAGCCAACCGCGGTTAGGACCGCCAACGTTATAAGAGTTCGTTTTATCATGTATCAACCTTTATGTAGCCGTGCATCGCTTGGGAAGTTAGCCCTCGACTCTGACTTCGCTCACAATCTAAATTCAAAGTTCGGACAGTTCATGGAATCCGCATACGGATTAACCGGCTGTACGTCGTGAATTGTATCTCTAAACTTCACTTAAGTTCGATCTCTCGGATGACGAGCCAATTTGGCTGATCGCCTGTAACCAGCAGACGAATCGTTCCGACCATCTGGTTCGATAATCGAACATGAGCGATACCGTTCACAAAGTCGGCGACTTTTGTAAATGACTTCACTCCTTCGGAGATCTCCAGGATGCCGTGTTGAAGATAGTCCTGCCGATGAGATCGGTGACCCGTCAACACGGTTATTTCGGAGACCTGCTTTGGCTGATCCAACCTGAGTTCAAAGTAGTCACCTTTCGAGACGGGGCCGTCCGACCAAAAGAACGACTCTCGGGAGCCATCAAAAGCCTTGGTCGTAGCGTTGTCGCCGAACGCGCTTAAGTTGGTGACGATTTTTGAAGGCAACACTGGCAGCAAGAACTCCTCTGATTCTATTGGGGAGGTCTTTCCGTTTGGCCAGATCGCGATTGCCTTGACCGTCGCAGTCTTGGTCAATCGAAAGGGACCAGAAAACAAAGTTGAGGCACTCGAAGGATCAGTGCCGTCCAATGTGTAGTAAATCTTGGCTCCTTTCGACAAAGTGTGTAGTTCAACAGGCGAACTCCCATCTCCAGGCATCGCTGAGTCGATCACAACTCGGTTTGGCAATGCCCGCAATCGACCAATCTCGGCACCAAATTTGGCCAAGTTTCGGTCAAGCCACCAGTTACGATTCTCCTGGAGCCAAAGGGTTTGGAACTCCTTTTTAAGTTCTGTGACACGATGTTCCAAGCTCTTGGCAAGCGAGGCGTTGTTGGCTTTGAGTTCGTAAACAGCACTAAGACTGTCGGCCAGAAACTGGATTTCGCGAATGGCGAAAATTGGATATTCCAGGGAATCGCGATTCAGCTCTGACTTGGCTTTTGCTTCCTCAAATGTAGCCATCAGATCCCGAGTGGTTTGAGCAAATTCCTTCAGTGAATTTGCATTGCTCAAGCTCGCGGCCGCTGCCACCGGATCTCGCCACAGGGCGCCGTTGTTGAGTCCGCCTGCGATCGGATTGTTTCTCAGGGCGCTCAGCTTATTGATCGCGACCGCTAAATTGGAATCCGGCAAACCGTAAAAGACGGAAGGGAAGATAGCGTCGAATCTCTTAGCTCTTGCGATCCGGACGCTAACCGGACTTGCTTCCGGCTCCAGCTTTACCGGGTTCCACGAACATTCAGCGCCCCAAGCGAACTCATACCAATTATCGTTGTAGAGGTTTTGGCCGTCGTCATCCCATGAGGTGTTCAACACTCCGATCGCGCCAAATCGGGCTCCATCGCGCACAAAATTGGATATGTTCGTAGTTGCATTCTGCGTGTCGGGCCAGATCTGGCTCCAACAGGACACCCCGGGTGAAACCATAAATCTCAAACCGTATTTGGTGAAGGGGAGGATTTGGTTTTCGAAACTTGGTCGTGCGTCGTAAGCCCATGGCAGCACAATGAGGTCCTTGGGCAATTGAGGGACGATCGCCGGATAATTCAGAGCGATGTCGCCCCACATCATCGGTGTCTTTCCGTACGTCCGTAAAAGGTCGGCGATTCGGTTGATATGTTGAGCGTAAACTCCGGCAACGCCGATCTTCTGGACAAGTTCCTTACTTGGGCCGTCTCCCAGACCCGAGACTTCATCACAGTTGATCACAAAGAGTGGGCTCTCGTATGCCTGGGCAATTTCGGAATATACATCGGAAAGGAACTTGTAGCTCTCCTCCTTGGCGGGACTCAAGACTCCAGCGTTTTCTCCCAGTTGGCTGTAACCGGGAACCTTAAGGATGTTTGCAAAATGCCCAAAGGACTGAAAGTTCCCAACGACCTCGACGTGGTATCTCTTACCGTATTCGCACAAGGCTGTCATTTCCTCGGCGGTAATTCCATCGTTGGGTGCGATTGTCGGATGCTTCTTAAGTTTGAATACATGTTCTGTGTACAGCGTGAACATGTTGAGCTTGAACTCGGAAAGAGTCCGAATCTCCTTTCTCAAGAACTCGTCGGTGGGAATGGGTCCGCGGCTGATATCGTGTTGCCAACCTCGATAACGAAGCACTGGCCAGTCCTCGATTTGGCAAGTCGGAATCGATGCGCCGCCAATTCGGTTGGCGCGCATTAATTGCTTGAGGGTTTGAACGCCATAAAAGATGCCGTCGGAAGTCGAGGCACGAATGGTAATTTGAGAGGGTTTTACATCGAGGCGATAACTTTGATCCCCATTGATGCTCGACGTTGGATTCTCACCGCTGACTCGCTGCAAGACGATGGTGCCGGTCTGTTGATCGGTAGAGGTGGCTAGTGCCAAGCCCATGTCCGATTTGGCCTCGTCAGCGACCTGTTGAGCTGAGAATCGATCGTCGGGAGCACTGGCGTCATAGACAACCGTTGTTCCGCTATGAAAGACAAATAGACCATTCAGTCGAGCCGCTCTGATTGGTGTGGGGCTCAGTTTTAGGTTCGGGGTCGCCAGTAGGTCGGCTTGGTGTAACGGCAAGGCGAATAAGTAGGAGATGAGACTCAGAATCATGTTGGCGATGTCAAGTATGGCTGAAAGAGGGGAAGCCTGTTCATCCGGGGTAATGCGGTCTCTCGTCTTTCTGCGAGATAAATGGTGTTAAGGGACCCACATGCAATCCCAGGCAAAGTATTGATAGACCCAAAACAAAATCAGCCTCCGTGATTTCACACGAAGGCCGATTTTTGGAATGGAGTTGGAAACAGATTTGTTAGTTTCCGCCACGACCGCCGCCGCCAGCCGGGGCATCTGCGGTGAACGGCTTGCCGCCCATCTCCTTGAGTTTGGACTTCTGGGCATCGGTCAGAACTTTTTCAACTTCGGTCGCCAAGACCTCGTTGTTCTTCTGCTGCTCCGTGCGGGCCTCGGCTTGGTCGATCGATTGATCTCGCACCTTGGCTTGAATCTCTTGGTTAGCTTGTTGCTGTCGCTTTTGGAGGTCGGCAATCTTGCTCTTCTGGTCGTCCGACAATCCAAGATCGGCTTGGATTTCAGGGTTGAGAACAGACTGGGTACCTCGGACTTGGACAAAGATCTCTTTGAGCCGCTTCTGTTGATCTGCGGTCAGGACGGCCAACTGCTCTTTGCCGACCTCTTCGCCGATCTTCTGCATGGCTGCCATTTGAGCTGCACGGTCATCGCCGGCGGCAGCCCTTGCATCCTGCATCTTCTGACGAGAGCTTGTCTGAATTTCAGTAATCTTCGTCTTCTGGTCGTCGGTGATTGCGAGGTCCTTCTGAACATCGGCGCGGCGAATGAGTGAGCTTAGGCTGTTCGGATTGCCGCCGCGCATACCGCGCTGGCCTCCACGACCGCCGCCTCCGCCCTGAGCCATTGCACTTCCAACGAGTGCTACCACGGCTATGACTACAAATAGTTTCTTAACGAACATAACGCTAATTGCCTCCCTTCTTGACTGGTGGTGGTGGAGTGGTTCCGCCACTCTTCGGTTGTAATTCGTTCATCTCCGATCGGGTCTCGTTGCTCATCTCCTTTCGGGTCTGTTCCAAGACCTTGCGGCCCTCAGCAGGATCTTTAATGACCGTTGGGGTTAGGAACACCAACAACTCGGTATTAGTCAGGTTCAAGGACTTCGAAGTGAATAACGCTCCAAGCACTGGAATATCTCCAAGCAGAGGGACCTTGTTCACCGTCGACGTAACCTGCTTCTGCATAATTCCGCCGAGGACGATCGTCTCTCCGTCTTTAACGGAAACCGTCGTATCTGCCTCGCGTTGGTTGACGATCGGGGCATTGAACGACGTGTATCCCTGCAAGTCGTTGGCAGTTTGCGTCACGTCCATGTTCACGTAGCCATTGCTCGTAATTCGTGGTGTGACGGTCAGAACGATTCCCACATCTTGGAACGCATAGTTAAAGCTATTCGTACCGTTCGTGTTCTGAATCGTGCTCACGATGTAAGGAATGCTCTGGCTGATATTGATCTGAGCTTGGGTGTTGTTCGTCGTAAAGATCCTCGGCGTCGAAAGCACCTGGAACTTCGTGTCCGTCTGTAGCATGTTGAAGAATGCGGTTAGGTCGCCTCCGGTCAACGTATAGTTGAATCCGGTTAGGGGAGGATTCGCGTTAGCCAACCCAAAACCCGTGCTGGCCGTACCGGTGCTCTTGCCGCTCTTACTCGAAAAAGCCCATTCGAGTCCGAATTGATTCGCCTTTGTGAGGGTCGCTTCAACAATGATGGTTTGGATCATGACCTGCTGAGGAACCTTGTCCATTTCCTTGAGCATTGCTTCGACGATTGCCTTGTTCTCCGGCGTCGTCACAACAATCAGCGAGTTAGTATCCATGTTCGGAATAACCGTTATCGTTCCAGTTAGGTCTCTCTGGTTGACAATCTGTCCCGATGAGTCGCGAGCCTGAGTAACGGTCGACTGGGTGGACGATTGACCGCCAAACCCACCGCCTCCTCCTCCTCCACGCCCACCGCCAAAGCCTCCGCCGAAGCCTTGCGTAACGCCGATCGAAGTAAGAAGGTCTCCTCCCGAAGCGTTTGGATCCTGCAAGTTGATCGGCAAGGAGTTCTGGGCAAGCGAATTATCGCTCGGTCCGATGTCGCCACCTGGCCGTGCGCCGCCGCCGCCTGAGCCAGAGGTTGTCGTCCGGCTGTTAACGTTGGAGTTGCTGCTGGTGTTTGCCGCACTGAAAGTATTTCGGTTAGCGGCGCTCGTCGTGGTTCCCTGTCGCTGGCCAAATGCCTGCAGGAATAGGTTGGCAACGTTATCGGCTCGTGCGTTCTCAAGCGGAACGACCATCGTTGTGCTTTCGAAAACGACTGGCTGGTCTAGCTGTTGCACCAGTTTGTCCACAATCTCCTGATTGGCTGGAGTGGTGGTCACGATGAGCGAGTTCGTCCTAACATCGGAGACAACCGGACCAGACGCTGCTTGACCGGTGCCCACTTGGATGGCGCGTTGGAACGTCGACTGCAGGTTCGTGGGTCCTTGACCGTATCGCCCTCGTGGCGCATTGGTTTGAAGGACGTTAAGAACGACCGATTGCACGTCATTGACCGATGCATACTTCAGCTGATAAACGTGTGGCTTGAGCGGCTCCTCAGCGTTCTTATCCAGTTGCTTGATCAATCCGCCTACTTGAACCTGATCTCGATCGGATGCGCTGATAATGACTGAATTGGTGTAGTCATCTGATGACGCCTTGACAACCTGACCTTGGCTGTTATTCCCTTGGAACATGTTGCGGAATTGGTTCCCGAAGCCGCCACCGCCAGGTCCACCGCCTCCGCCAAATCGGTTACCGCCGCCGCCGAATGGGTTTCCGCCGCCACCGCCAAATCGGTTTCCGCCTCCACCGAATGGGTTTCCGCCGCCACCGCCAAACGGGTTCAAACTCGTGCCTGCGTAAACGTCGTTCACGACCTTTGCCAGCTGGGCTGCATTGGCAAAAGTAATTGGATAGACCTTCAGGTTGATATTGGCAAGCGGGTCGCTATTACCGTTTGCGGGGCCACCAAAGTCAAATGGGTTCCGATTGTTGTTTCCACCGTTTTGGTTCTTGATAACCAAGAAGTTGCCATCTTTGCTGAGGTTGAACCCTTTGAGATCCAGGTTAGCCTTGAGAATCGCGAAAGCGTCGTTGAGGCTCACCGACTTGGCGCTGGTAATCGTCATCTTTCCGGTAAGGGTTGGATCCTTTACGATGGTGACGCCGGATTCTCTCTCGTACAGCTCCAGAACATTATCGACATTGGCATCTCTAAGATCAAGCTTGACGCGAGTCTTCGGATTTAGTTTAAAGTCCATCCAAGGTCGGATGGAATTAGGTGTATCGACACCGCTTCCGGTGAAGAACTGGCCGAAAGCTAATCCCGGCAGCATCATTGCCATACCCATCCATGATTTTTTAATTTCCACCATTATTCATTCCTCCTTGTTGTCCGTAGTTTCCACCGCCGCCGCCACGGCCACCACCCCGACGACCACCTCGGCGGCCTCTGCCATTCTGATTCGGCATCGGATTTGCTCCGTCCGCCTGTATGGAGAGATCGGGAGATCCTATTTGACCGATCATCGCCGGGTTAAACGGTGCGTTCGCACCCGAAGCATTCGACGCGGCAGAGTTCGCCGCATCCTTCGACGAACTGGCTCCAACTTTCAAAATCGTTTCGTCGCCTACGTCGTTCTTAAGATCGATTTGGTCGGGAGTTACCGAAACGACAAGCCACTGTTGGTGCCAGTGCTCTCCCGGTTTGACAAAATCGCCTTCGCCGGTCGTACCGTTTTCCAGGAGACCATTCGGTTCATTATTGAGCAGTGCCATCCCACTATATGTAAAGTTATCGATGCTAGGATTGGAAGGGTTGCCGCTTCCACTTAGCTTTGTGATAAGTGGACGAAACGCATCCTTCGGTGCAACGCCGTTCAAGGATGCGAACTGCGCGGTGTAGTCAGAAATGTTGTATTCAACGTCGGTCGTCGTTTTCTTTGGCGCCGCCTTTGGCTTGGTGCGTGTCGCAACCGGCTCAGGCGGCTGAAGGGCGTTCGACACCAGGAAAACGGCTACAAACGCTGCTCCCACCAACACGATTGGGTGAATCTCTCTTCCAAAAATCTTAGGCATTCTTCTTTGCTCCTGCCGCAGGGGTTACAGGCTTTACTGGCGTTGGGGTCGCCGACTCATCGATCACCGGCTGGTAGGCGACGATTCCGATGCTTGCCGTCACTTTGTTCGACTCTTGATCTGCCGTCGCAAGTTGCATGAGATTCACGTTTAGATTCGTTCCCGGTGTTTCCAGTTCTCTCGCAAAAGCGATGACGCTGGTGAACGGACCGTCGACGTTTATGATCAGGGGGACAAGGGAAATGTTTGGCGCCGTGATAACGTTCTGGGGATGGAATCCGACGATCTTCAAGTGATGGCTCTGCGCAATGGTCGCGACTTTTTGGAGGGCCAGCGGGAGAACTTCTTCCGACGTTCCGGGCCAGGTCTGCTTTGCGATAACTTTCTTGGCGACGTCGATGTTTTTCTGCGCAGTCTTGATCGCAATCTTGGCCTTGTTCGTCTGAGACCGAACCTGATCGGGTGAAAGGCTCGGTTTCGGTGTCGGCGCGAATGCCATGAACAAACCGGCACCCACCATAATGACCAACGATGCGACCATAACTACGCTGGTTGGCAGTTCATCTCGGTCTTTAAAATTGATCATTTTCGTTTCACCTGATTCGGGTCTATGAGTGGCACATTTCCTACCGGAAATGCGGATATGCTGAACTGTACTACGGGCTTTAGGTCTATGGAACCGTCGTTAGCAAACTCTAACTTGACGCTGCGCAATCTGGGCTCAAGTGAGAGTTTTATAACGTAATCGTGTACCTGAGCATTTGTAAAGGCAACTCCGCGCAGGACTAGCCGCTTACCACGCTCAACGCTTAAGCCCCCCAACCAAACGCCTTGTGGCACGTCGTTGGCAATAATGGTAGCCAAATCCGAATAGTGCTGACCATATTTAAAGGCAATATCAAGCGCGCCTTGGGCATCCGTCAGGCTTACTGCTTTTCCTTCTTCGCTCTTCTGCAATGCTTGAGCCGTCTTGATGTTCTTTTGAGCCTTTTGGTCTGCAGCATCCACAACTGCTGCCTTGGAGCTATAGCCGCTGTAAGCTACTCCTGAAAATGCAAGCGCGGCAACGAACAAGATCAACGCCATTCTTTGGCGTCCGTCTCGGGCCTTCTTGGCGCGTAGGGCCACGACCTCCGGCAGTTCCAGATTGATATGAGGAATATCGTGACTGGACGTCAGGAACGACTCGAGACTAGTCTCCTTCGAGACCAGATCGGCATCTGCAAAGCTAAATCCGCCCGCCCCGATCATATCGTTGCACGGCAGACCGGCCACTGTGTAGGTTCGCCCCACCTCGGCGGCTGGGCTCGCTACATTGGTGCTGAGTCGGCTGTATCTGAGGATCTTCCCGTCGACAATATCGATCCCAATTCCGTCATCCTCTCGACTGACCACCGCTGCGGAGGACCGTCCGAGGGCCTCTGTTAGAAGTACGGAACCAAAAGCCACCGGAATGACCTGCATAACCTTGAATCCAGCAGATCGAAATTCCTCATACAGTCTCCGAAGGTCCTGAGCGGACATCGCCGCGACCACCGCGAGGCGGCCTTCAGGATCGACATTGTCCGTGAGAATGAAATCATAGGACAGGTCGGTCGACGGTAAAGGGAACAGATCCCCAAGTCGCATGCTCAAAACAAGGCGGACATCTGCAATCGAGGCATCGGGAACCCGTGTGGTCCTAATGAACATCAGGCGGCGGGAAACCGCGACGATCACCGGTTTCGAACCTAAATTTGATGCCGCTGCCTGTACGGAATCGAAATGTTTGATGGTGCGTGTAACGCCGTCGAAGGCTGTTACACCTTTGGGCGACCACTCTATGACTAGGTTTGCCGTCTTGGGGTTGCCCTTGCTCACGAAGCCTCCTTGAGTATTGTTTCTGTGTTCGTATCGGTATTCCATCCCCATCTTCCCACTACGTCCGTATAGGGCACTTCAGCCATGCGGACTAAGCGGGGAGTGGTGCCTGTGATATCGACCACCGCTTCCATTGCGACTGATGCCGACCCACAATATCCGATCACACGTACGATGAATGTCGAAGATTCGACCGTGAAGTATTGGATGGTCGTCGCAAGACTGCCACCCGTAAAACCTGAAACGCTTAGCACGCCCGACAAACTTGTTAGACCGGTCTGCTGCTGCTGGATAATCGCTTGGACCATGTCCGGCGTCAGGCCCGGAACCGTGGCAAGCACGTTCTGAGACGCGGTGTTCAAATTAATCAAACCCGCAGTTCGAGTAGCCGTCGATGTGGTCACATTATCTAAAATAAGCCGTTCATCCTGAACGTTGACAATTCTCCTTAGAATGGCTCCCACAGACGCCCAGGGTCTACTCGTAAGCAAGATCGTTTGGGAGGCGGTCGAAAGTCCGAGAGAAGCAAGCTGCACTTGGGTAGCGGTATTCGCGTTGATCTTGGCTTGTTGTTGTCCAAGAACTCCCGGCCGAACGTTGGGGGAATAAGAGTAGGTCGTCAATAGTTCGCTCAATGCTGGTTGTTGTCCGCTTGGGCCAGGGGTAAAGGCAACCGTCGACACGACGTTTGTTTGAGGCTCCCATATAGATTGGGCGGTGAAATAGCGAATGTTAAGCAGTTCGTCCAAAGTGTCCAATGGGGCCAACTTGGCGTTGTAAGGCACTTGAAGGGCGTTGTAGTATTGGTCTTTTCCCCCATCGGGAAGCGGTGTCTCACCTGTGCTTGTAAAGTCGGAATACGCGTCGATTTGTTCTTGCGACAGCGGCAAGTTGTTGAGCCAGGCCGTTGTCAAGGTCGATGTGTTGATAAACGAACACGCATCGACGACCTGCATCCGAATCCAGGTGTCATCGACGGTCGTCTTTTCATCCCCATTGCTTCCAAGTTGAGCCCAATCGTCTTGGAGGGTCGTCGCTCCCGTCGTTTGAGACGTTGTCGAAGAGGTGGTCGTCGTGGTCGAGTTTCCCACTCCCGACAGATCGTTTGCGATCGTACAGAGATAACGTTGGACCCCACTATAGCAAGCCAATCTGGCTTTGATCAACTCGGCTCGATTGGACGTAGCCTTAACATCCAGCCTGACGGTGGAGGTCACTGCCGCTAAAACGGCGACCATAACAGCCAAAATAGCGAGCGAGAAGATAAATACGCTTCCTTGTTCCCGTTTCACTAGCTGCCTCCTGTATTGGTCGCTGGCGCATTGGGAGTTACATTGCTCAAATACACTCCAACGATAAAAACATGGTCAACCGACTCGCCGGTCAGACCGTACGTGACCCGAACTGCATTGGGCAACTGCCGGGTTGTCTGCTCAAATGTATTCCATGTAGAGTCCCAGTTAGTGCCATCAAAGAATTCGTAGCTTATGTGCGTGATATCCGGTTCGATAATCTGCTCGTATCCCCCCTGGGTTGCGTCCTGATCGGCGGGAATTTGTTGCCGAAGAATGAGCCCGGTTTTACCTTGCGGGTCACCTACGGGGGTGAGACTGACCGAACACTCGGTAATTCCGCCTTGGGGGCCAAAATTCTGATTGTTTGTTTCAAAGTCATCGGTCGAGGCGAGGGCTGCCGCGGATGGTTTTCGACCGATAATGGTGAACATCATCGTGTCTGCATCGCTCCCCGAAGAACCAGACGAGGTAGCTGATGCCCCTGCCGTCGTCCCGGTAGTTGTTCCGGTCGCACCGCCCGCGGTAGTGCCTGTCGTCGTCGCACTGATCGTTTCTCCGGGTTGCACTGTTTGCCCAGGAGGAACGCCCATGCCCGTTTGCGCGACGAAATAGGTGCTTGCATTCGAGTTGTTGACAGGGTCAACGTAAATATGTTGAATGAGGTCCGTCATCCGGTCTTCGAACCGCATCCGATTCTGTTCGGTGGCTCGACCTGATCGAAGGTGTTCGTTATAGCCGAGACCAACCGATATCACTTCCACGCATCCGACCGTAACTGCAGCCATGATCGTGACGCTGATCAGGAGTTCAAGGAGTGTAAAACCAAAGTTCTTTCGCATTATCCTCTCCCTGTTGTGCCGCCGGCGCCCGCTCGGGCGCCGCCGCCTGTCGTGGTGGTGGTTGTGGTGGTGGTTGAGGTTGTTGGCGGCTGATAGATCAACCCGCAAACGTGCCCAGAAGGGGCGGATGCACTTGTGTCGTTAATCGGGGTCACGACTACGGTTAAAGCGACAAGATTGGTCACCCCCGTCTGGTCGACGGAAGCCGTCCACGTGTAGTCGTTGTTGTTTTGATCCTTAAAGTCGCCCGACTGGGTTGCGTTCAACGTGAGCGTAATCGCGACCAGTTCATCAAATTTATGCTGAGCCATGGAGGTCATAATGGCGACCTCCCTGGCTCTAACCTCGGTGCGCGAGACGGCGCCCAACGCTCCCATCACGGCTACGATGCCGATGGCGAGAATCCCAATCGAGGCAATGGCCTCGATCAGCGTGAAACCTCGCCTCGATCTCTTATGCGCGATGAACATAGTCTCCCGCTGTCCATTGGTCTTGAGACGAATCGGGAAGGGAACCGTCGGTCTCGGAAACTCCTCCCTTTGGGCCTATAACGATCGATTTCGTGCCTCGCCCTTCGATCAACTCCAATCCGCCGCCATCGGTTGTCCCGTCCGCGTAATAGTGAAGCTTCCAGCTACCCTCATCCGAAGATGTGCCGGCAAGTTGAAAATTGCCGAATGTGATACCTTGCGGAAGTGCGATCGTCTTCACAGTTTTATCCTGGCTACGGTCTGCCGAAGCGGTGCCGATATTTGAATTCTGCCGCGTACTCTGAGTGTGTCCTGCGACGACGATCGTATCGCCGCCGGTCGCGGAAGTATCGTTGCTGTTCTGGTAGGTCGTTGTGTCGACCTCTTGCTTCAACAAGATCGAATTCGAATTGGCGTCAATCTGCAAATACATCGTCTGATCGTTGGTTAGCGCCATCTCTCTTGCCAGGCCAGCAAGATCGGCAACACTCGTATAAAGTGCCCTCTTTCGCTGGCCGTCGCGCATCGCAATCAGGTTGGGAGCAACCATCGCGGAGAGAAGAGAGATCAAAACTATGATCACCATCATCTCGATGAGCGTGAAGCCCGATCGCTTATGTATCTGAGCCGTTGACGAGGTCTGCGTTATCACCCGTTCCTCCGGGGGCTCCATCAGCGCCGTATGACTCAACCTGGTATCCCTGTCCGCTGGGTCCCGGGCAAGTGTAGATGTATGGGTTGTTCCATGGATCCATGGGAATGGCCTGTTTCAGGTAAGGCCCCCTATAGCCGGTCACTCCGCTCGGCGGGTTACGTAAGGCATCAAGGCCTTCTTGGGTGGTCGGATACCGATCGCAATCCAGTCGAAACTGGTCGATGGCATTGCTGAGTTCAGAAAGGTCGGCCTGCGCTTTCGAGACCTTGGCCTGTCCGGTGCGGCCCAACACGTTCGGCACGATCAATGCTGCGAGAATGGCCAAAATCAAGATTACGACCATCAACTCGATCAACGTAAACGCTCTATTTCTCTTGTTCATATTCCTCCAATGGGGTCCGACATAGATGCGATTCTTGTTCGGCAACTCCTTTTACACAGTCCAATTCTTCTAAACCTTCCTCACTTAACCAAGTTCTCCGCTTGGAAGATCGGTAACAAAACCGATAAAACAACGAAGCCCACAAAGGCTCCCATACCTAATACGATGATCGGTTCAACCATGGCGGTTAGACGTCTCATACCGTTGTCGACTTCAAAGTCAAGGCTATCCGAAACACGCCCTAACATCTTTGGTAAATCGCCTGTTTCTTCCCCAATCGCAACCATGTGGGTCAAAACCGGAGGGAATGCTCCCGCATCGCGCATGGCTTCCGCAATGGGCCGCCCTTCGCGAACATCATGGGTCACTAGGTCCGCACTTTGGCGGAAGAGAAGGTTGCCGGCCGCAAGACCGGACAAGTGAAGCGCTTCGAGGATAGGAACGCCGCCGTAGAGCAGCGTGCCTAAGACTCGAGCAAAACGAGAAACCGTTGCTTTGGAAATAACCGGACCGAGGATTGGCGCCTTAAGAAATAAAGTGTCCCTTTGAAGCGCGCCCTTTGGGGTTGCGGCCCAAATACGGTAACCGGCGATCACGAGGCCGATTCCGATGATGATCCCAACGTACTGCTTCTGAATGAAATCCGTGCTTGCTAAAAGGAGCTTTGTCGAACCCGGCAAATCGTTCCCAAGATCGTGAAAAACACCGGACAGCTTTGGCACAACGAATGTCAACAGGAATACGACAACGCCGATGGCGGTCGTGGCCAAGATCGCCGGATAGATCAGTGCGGAGACGATTTGGCTCCGGCGAGTGACTTCGCGTTCCTGGAAGTCGGCTAGCCGCTGAGCGACTTCACCAAATTGTCCGCTGGCTTCGCCCGCTCGCAACGTCTGACAAAAAACCTGTGGGAACAACTTGGGGTGCATCGCGAGCGACTCGCTTACCGGCTTCCCACCTCGAACCTCCCCTAGAACCTGTTCCGCCACGTCGGCAAGGACCTGGCTCTCCGATTGCTCCGCGACGACTTGAAGCACCCGGTCGAGAGGGAGGCCGGCCAGAGCCAGATCGGCAAGGCGCCGACTGAACAACGCGAGGTCGCTTCGAGAAACCTTGCCTTTTCGCTTAGTGGTATCACCATGGCTGCTCGTACTCTTTTGAACGGCTTGTTCCCGGATATCGACCACAAATCGGCCTTCAGCGGCAATTCTTGCCACTGCCGAATCTTTCGAGTCGGCATCTATAAAGCCGGTTCGTTTCTTGCCGGCTGGATCGAGAGCGGTGTATGCGTAGGTCACTTCTTTACTAATTCCTCTTAGAAGTCTTCTCGTTGCGATACACGTAGTACTTCTTCCGGCGTCGTTCGGCCGTTCATAACCATATTGCGTCCGTCACCCAGGAGGGTTCGCATCCCTTGAGATTGAATAGCATGGGCCTTCATAACGCCCGAGGATGCTCGCTCGACGGTCATTCGTCGTATTGGTTCATCGATTATCAAAAGTTCATACAGGCCCTGTCGTCCCCGGTATCCCGAGTTCTGGCACTTGTCGCACCCTTTGCCCCGCTTGAAGGTCGCGCCGCCATGCTGCTCAATTTCGTACTTCGTAATTCCGATTGCCTTGAGCGACTCGGGGGATGGATCTTCTGGTTGAGCGCAGTTCGTACAAACTCGCCGAACAAGCCTCTGGGCGATAACGCCGATGAGGGAAGAGGCGACCAGGTAGGGCTCTACACCCATGTCCAGAAGTCGAGTAATCGCGCCGGCCGCATCATTGGTGTGCAAAGTCGAGAAGACCAAGTGACCGGTCAACGCGGCGTGGATCGCGATTTCCGCCGTCTCATGGTCACGAATTTCGCCGACCATGATGACGTCCGGGTCTTGGCGAACGATCGACCTCAAGCCGGAGGCAAAGGTCAAGCCGATGTTGGCGCGCACTTGGATCTGGCTGATGCCAGGTACCTGGTACTCAACTGGGTCTTCAATGGTTAGAATATTGGTCGTTGGCGACCAGATTTCTTGCAAGGACGCATACAGCGAAGTCGACTTACCCGAACCGGTCGGTCCGGTGGCAAGGATGATACCGTGGGGAAGGGAAATGACCTTCCGGAACTTCTCCAAAACATCGCTCTGCATACCGAGTTCGGCGAGGCCCAACATGGCGGTTCCTTTATCAAGGATACGCATAACCGCGCGTTCGCCATATACGGTTGGGACGATCGAGACGCGGACGTCGATCTGGCGCCCCGCAATCGTGATTTTGATGCGTCCATCCTGAGGTAGACGGCGCTCGGCGATGTTCATACCTTCGCCAATGATCTTGATACGGGAGATCAGCGCCGCGTGCATCCGCTTGGGAGGCCGCATTAGGTCGCTCAGCATGCCGTCGACACGGCAACGGATCTTGATCTCTTTCTCGTAGGGCTCGATGTGAATATCGCTGGCCCCGTCTCGAACCGCCTGCGCGAAGATTGCGTTCACCATCTGAACGATGGCGGTATCCCCCGCCATTTTCGTCAAGTCGGCAAGGTCTGTCGTGTCATCGATTTCGACGATCGAACTGTCGTCCGTTGCCATGCCGGCAAGGATTCTCTCGAGGAAGAAGTCTTTAATCTTCTCTTCGATCAGGCTCTTATCGGCCAGTACTGCCTGTACTGGACGGTTGATCAGGATTCCGAGATCGTCGACCGCCTGGAGCGACTCAGGGGCGCTCATCGCGACAATCAAGGTGTCTCCATCCAGTCTTAGCGGAAGAACATTGTGCTTCAGAGCGAATTCGCCCGGAGCAAATTCCATTGCGGCAGGATCGGGTTTGGATTCTGATAAGTCGACAAATTCAAATCCATCGACCATTTGCGCGGCTAAATCAAGGACTACTGGTGACATGGTGTTTTGCGGTGCATTCAGAGACGTTTCAAATGTGTGGTCTGTAATATGGTACTAAACGTCCAAATTGATTGGGAAGTTCTTAAAGAAGACAATCCTCCTGATCACAGCAGGATTATGATCATCTTGGCGCATTGTGCTTATACGGTTCGAACGATCAACTTGGTTCATCAATATTCCCATTACTTGTCTTCTTTGTTATCGCAACTCGCGACTTCCAGTTTCGCCGAGATCCTCGCTTACTTCAACCAGGAATTGTGAGGCACGAACTTAAAAATAGGATGAGGATTCGGTGAGAGTTCTCTAACTTCAATTGAACCTGGCGAAACCTTTCTGATTTCATGACAGAGAGCGTCGGCCTCTCATGCCAGAGCTGACCAAACACAGCGTGCGCTACCATTTGGGCTTGGCGAATTTCAGAACCCTAACTTCTTGTTCAATGACAGAAGCTGGACCCCGACATCTTGGTCACTACTCCGATAAACGGTCGAGTTTTAGAGGGCATGGGATGGAATCTATACCGTTAGTCGGAGTTTTAAAATTGATTTCCGATATGAATGTTCGGGGAATTGAGCAGTCAATTGCAAGCGTTTCCTTGTGAATTGGCTAGCGACTAAGGCGTTTTATTGTCCGGTATCGAGGCCGACAGAAGATTGAGAGCCAACAACCTAATCTACTCCCACGATGTTTATCTCGCCATCCGGTTCAAGCACTGCGTAGCGAACTTCGGACACTTCCTCATGCTCTCTAGCTCGAATTGCTTGAATGACATCCTCATGGGTCAAACCGATTCGCTTAAGATGCTCCTCCACAAACTGCCCGTTGTGAACAAGCAGGATCGGTCCCGCCCCACAAATCCGGCTCAATTTTCTCGACTTGGCGACAAGACCGGATATGATTCGGTTGGCTACGAAGAGAGTGGTCGCCGAGACAAATCCCGCCCGCAGCAAAGTGCTGCCGTGGACCATTGCGGTCTCAACGGCGCTGCCGAGTAAAATCAAAATAAGTAGATCCAGCGCAGTAAGTTGCCCTAATTGGCGACGACTCAAGACGCGCATTGAAACGACCAAAAAGACGTAGACGCACAGAGTGTTGGCAATGACAATCAACATGGCTGTGATCTGGTTGCTCATTTCTGATTGGGACCATTAACCAGAACATCCAAGGAGAATCGATCGATGGCCAATTGGCTTAAGCTAGTATTCGACCACCCCAACATTACCGGCTGCTTGATTATAGCGGGAAAGACCTTGGTGGTCTATCTCTTTCTCATTGCTGGATTGCGCCTGCTGGGTAAGCGAGAACTCGGTCAAATGAATATATTCGACCTCGTGCTCATCGTGGTGCTGGGTAACTCGGTCCAAAACGCGATGATGAACAACGACAATTCGCTCGGCGGCGGCCTTATTGCGGCTACGACGTTACTTATCGTAAATCGATTGTTCAACATTCTTCTCCATCGGTCCAAGAGAGTCGAACGGGCGATGGTTGGCCAACCGATGCTGATCTTGAATGAGGGTATTCCGATTGAACAGCGCATGCGACGAGAAGGCATCACGCGCGATCAACTGATGACTGCCCTTCGCGAACATGGTTTAACCCGCTTGGATCAAGCCCGGATGTGCGTCTTAGAAGTCGACGGCTCGATCAGTGTGGTCCCAATGGACACCGAGAGCCTCAAAACAAGGCGCCACTTTAAGGCGATTAGGATGCCGTAATCGCCATGTGGTACGACCTTTCTGTGTTGGCGGGAAAGACGACTGTCGTGGTCGTTTATCTGTTCGTGCTCTATCGCTTGCTCGGCAAGCGGCAAGTGGCCCAATTTAACCTATACGACCTGGCAACCATCATGGCGGTCGCCAACGCGGTTCAAAACGCAATGACGATGGGTAAAGGGGACCTTGCGGTCGGCATCGTCTGTGCAGGGACGCTTTTGCTGGTTGGCTGGCTCGTAACCCGAGTCGTCGTCAAGGCGCCAAGGGCCGAACACATCATGTTTGGCTCACCGACGATCATCCTGTCCGACGGACATGTGCTTGACGATCGGATGCACCGAGAGAGGGTAACGATCGAAGAATTGGAAGCTGCGCTGCGACAGCATGGCCTCATTGCTCCCGAACAAGCCCGTCTGGCTGTCCTTGAAGTTGACGGTTCAATCAGCGTGGTGCCGAAGCCGAAGCCGGCGCCCTTAGAGGCGCCAAAAGAAATGGAACAGGCGGACGGGAAACAGGGATGAATAGCGGGTTTCTGCCCGGCTAACGACGAGACAAGTGGTGCCGTCGCTCGGACTCGAACCGAGATGCCTCTCGGCACCAGAACCTAAATCTGGCGCGTCTACCAATTTCGCCACGACGGCACGTCGAAGCCCAAAGATTCTACCTCTGGTTGCCCGCGTTGTGCATATGGTCCTGGAAACAGGTCGGGTCCCGCACTGCGCCAACCTCCGGTTCGTTGGCAGCTACTCGACGAGATGTCTCAAGAACGCATCGGGATGGTTTAAGAACGATCGGGTTATTTCGTAGTGTTCCGTCTGTTTCCATTCGGTTTCTTCGATTCCATTTTCGTTCAAGGCGTACATTCGGCAGTCGGGATAGGCCATCAAAATCGGGGAATGGGTTGCGATGATAAACTGACACCCCGACCGCACGAGCCAGTCGATCTCTTTCAACAGCGTGAGTTGCCTTTGGGGAGACAGCGCAGCTTCGGGCTCGTCCATCACGATGAGGCTTTCTGGTCGAAGACGGTTCTGCACAATCGCCAGGAACGCTTCGCCGTGAGAGCGATTCAACAGGGAACCTCCGCCGTATCGATCCAATGCCCCGGGATCCCTTCCTTGATTCGCCTCAAGCTCCTTGGAGAGGTCGAAGACCGTTTCCGCTCTCATGAAGAATCGATCGCCCGGCCTCCGAGTTAGGTGTTCTTCGATTCTCAGCGCATCATGCAGTCCACCGTCGAGATCGCGATGATCAAACCGGTTTCGCGTGCCTACCTCCGCATCGCCGCCTGTGTCCCCAAACCCCAGTCGGGCCGCAATCCCCTCGACGAGCGTCGACTTTCCGGATCCGTTCTCGCCGATGAAAAACGTAACCGAAGGATGAAGCTCAACCGAGGCAAAGTTTCGAAATGCAGGCAGGTTGAATGGGTATTGATCCCGCGAAGTTATGGCTTCTCGCGAGATCCACAGACTCAAGATAAAACCCTGCCGATTAGAAGGCCTAGGACGCATAGCGGTAAGGATACAGCGGTGAGTGGCTATAGTTTGCTGGCACGTAAAATTACGGCGAGACGCGACCTCTTAGTAGAATGCCGCCTTTCGTGACCTCGATGGTGTCCAGCGTGGCTTTAACAGGGAAGTCTCGTGTGTCGATAATAGGGTTAATCTTGTCGATTTGGGTCTGCATGAGCTGTTTCGTGCCAACTCCCATTACATCAACCGATTGGATATCGACAAAGAGCTTCGTCGATTCGACGATCCGCAGGGAGCAAACAACATAAGCCTTGACCTCGATCAGAACCGTCTTCGTGGCTCTAATGTGGAGCATCCCTTCTTTGGCCTCTACGGTGACGTTCTTGAGGCCGGCAGGAGAAGTCTGATTTAGAAAATCCGCCATATCTTTCTCAGCGACGAACACCTCAAGTCTGCCCGGTTCTTCGACGCTTGCGCTGAATGGTTCGTGAACGACCGTCAAGTTTGAGCCAGTTAGATTCACGCGCTCAACGCGAAGTCCCATGGGGAGGATAAGTGCATAGAGAGTGGCATCGAATCGACCAATGTCCACGGCAAGGTTCTGAGTCACGCGGAGCATCCTACCACCTTTGGCCGCGCCGGGGTGCGCGTTCGCGACTGCGTCTCTTCGAAATCGCTCTGGAAGAGGCTCCAACCGATGCCAGCCATTCTCAAGTTCGACATTGACCAAATACCTAAACGTACGGGACGCGGAATGAGGTTTCGAAGCCAAACCGGCGTATTGACACTCTCAGTATTAGACGACTCGCGTAAAATTGCGTGTCTCAGGAGCCTCAGTTAGAACTGCCCCTCAATTGGCGCTATTATCTAGGTCGCTATGGTCCCCCTGCTGTGTGTGTTCTCCCTTGCCTCAAGCCTTGTTGGACAGGTCGACTTAGATCCTCCAAGAATGCCACGTGAATTCAGGGCTGCTTGGGTCGCGACAGTAGCTAATATTGACTGGCCAAGCAAGCAGAATCTAACCACCGACCAAATGAAGGCTGAGATGATTCAGATTCTGGACACCTCAGTACGCCTGCGATTGAATGCTATTATCTTTCAAGTAAGGCCTTCAGCCGATTCCTTTTACGACTCGAAGTTGGAGCCCTGGTCGGCCTATCTAACCGGGACGCAAGGGAAGGCGCCCGATCCTTATTTCGACCCCTTGGCTTTTGCGGTTGAGGAAGCACATTCACGGGGCTTGGAAGTCCACTGTTGGTTTAATCCGTATCGTGCCGCGCTCCCGATTCAGAAGAGTCCAATGGCGGAAAATCACGTTTCGAAAACCCACCCGGAAGTCGTCAAGACCTACGCCAAGTTCTTATGGATGGATCCAGGCGAACCATTTGTGCAGAAGCACTCGCTGGCAGTTATTCGCGACGTGGTTCATCGTTATGATATCGATGGAGTCCATATCGACGACTATTTCTATCCGTACCCGGAAGGCGGTAAGGATTTCCCTGACGATCCCAGTTATGAACGGTACAAAAACAACGGGGGAAATCTTGACCGTGCAAATTGGCGCCGGTCAAATGTCGACACTTTTGTACATGGAATCTATAAGGCGATCAAGGCTGAGAAGCCTTGGGTGAAATTCGGAATCAGTCCATTTGGAATCTATCGGCCTGGGATTCCCGAATCGATCAAGGCGGGAGTCGACCAATATGCCGAGCTTTACGCGGATTGCAAGAAGTGGCTCAACGAAGGGTGGTGCGACTACCTTTCACCCCAACTATATTGGCCAATCGCCCAAAAGGCTCAGAGCTATCCAGTTCTCCTCGACTGGTGGATAAGCCAAAATACCCAAGGCCGCCACATTTGGCCGGGCTTGTATACCAGTCGGGTCGGAGGGGACGAAGGGAAAACCTGGAACCTCCGGGAAATATTGGACGAAATTGACGTGACCCGTTCCCGACCTGGTTCAACCGGGGAAGTGCACTTCAGTATGAAAGTCTTTTTGGAGAACAAACAGGGAATCGACAATGCCCTCGAAACCGGCCCCTACCAAGAACGAGCGCTGGTCCCTGCATCTCCTTGGCTCGGCACCGGAATACCCAGCACCCCGTGGGTGAATGTGGAGAAATCGGAAGACGGGAAGTGGGTCTTGACAATGAAGTCAGGAGACAACCGCATTGTTCGATTCTTCACGATTCGCGTGAAGACGGACCATTGGCTGATGCCGCGTGTGACCTCTGATCAGATGTTGACGCTTGGGCTGGATGCAGACGCAAATCCCACCGAGGTGTCTGTGACAGCCGTAGATCGCGTAGGTAACGAAAGTAAGGCTCGTATCATCCCGTTGAAGTCGACTTACTCTCGCCGATAGGAAGTTCGATCGTAAAGATCGAGCCATTATTCAGCGAACTCTCCACCGAAACCTTACCGCCATGGGCCTCTGTGATGTGCTTGACGATGCTAAGCCCCAGTCCCGTACCGCCGGTGGAGCGGCTTCTCGCTCGGTCGATTCGATAGAACCTCTCGAAGATTCGGTCGATTTGATCGCTTGGAATTCCAATACCGGTGTCCGAGACAAAGATCTTGACGCTTTGTTCTCCCAATTCCACCTGCACGTTGATGTGTCCGGCGGTCGTGTATTTAATCGCATTGTCGACCAAATTGAGTGCCACTTGGGTCATTTGGGAGCTGTTAGCTTCGATCAAACATGGAACCGGACCTTCGAAGCTTAGCTTGAGCCCCTTTGTCTTTGCTTTGGTTTCAAGTTGTACGACGACATTTCGAAACACCTCTCCAATGTCGCAGAGTTGTTTCCGGACCGGATTTGATTCCGCGGCGCTCAGGATAAGTAAGTCTTGAGAGATCAGGGTCAAGCGATCGACTTCGGAGATGATCTTGGTCAAGTACTTCGAGGAACGATCGTTTAGGTCGACCGCATCATCAATCAGGGTTTCGGCCATTGACCGAATGATCGTCAGGGGGGTGCGCAACTCGTGCGACACGTTCGATACAAAATCCTGGCGTATCCGCTCAAGCCGGCGCAAATCAGTGATCTCGTAAACCGAGAGAAACACTCTCTCTCCGCCGTCCGTTGTCGGCCAAGTCTTCGCAAGGCCCACCTTTTCGTTCGGATAAGTGAAGGAAATCTCCGCGTGCTGGGGTGAACGGTTACGCCCGGTTGAGACGACGAGCTGTTCAAGGTCGTAGCTCAAAGTTACGGCTAGAATGTTCCGGCCGACCGGACGATCGAACCGAAACAGCTCGATCGCTCGATTATTGGCATAGAGGATCGTCGCTTTTAGGTCGCAGATAAATATCGCGATGTCCAACCCGTCTGCCATATCGTCCACCGCGTTGCGCTGCTCCTCAAGTTGGGCTTGGAGCAACTCGGCTCTGGACTGTCGCTGAGACACAAGATCGATCGCAGTTTTCAGGCCCGCTTGAACTTGAAGTCCAGCGATGGAAAGGAGGACGCCGGCAAAAAACAGCCCCCAAGACGCTTCGATCGTAACCAGGCGAAGCAGAGACAGCAACGCCAAGACAGCAAGAATCGCTGCCCCGCCAAAGCAAAGCCCGATAGCCCAAAAACCAACGCGCTGTGACACTCACGATTAGGACGGTCAGAAGCGGGTTGACGCTTCTAGATTGGATGATCCGCATGGGTTCCTACACATCGTCTTAACATTCAGACAGAAGGGAGAGCCATGCCTTCTAGGGTTAGAGGGCCTGGGGACTCCGCCAGGCAACGTCCGTGGACCGGAATCTGACCTTGGCTTGAGTCCCATTGCGCCAAACGTCTGCCATCGCCCCTATCGTGGGCGGTACGCTATAAACCGTGTCGGTCGATCCGGTGCAATGGAGCGCATGAAGCGAATCGAAGCATTTATACGTGTCAACAAGTTAGAAGAAGTCAAACAAGCATTAGAGAACGCGGGAATCGCGGGTATGAGTTGCGGCCAAGTCCGAGGATATGGTCGCCAAATGGGACGAACAGATAAATATCGAGGTAGTACGTACGCGGTAAATCTTCTCCCGAAAATGCACGTTGAGGTAATTGTCAAAGATGAGGACCTGGAAGAAGGCATCGAAGCCATCGTCCGAGCTTCTCAAACGGGTGAGATCGGGGACGGAAAGATATTCGTGAGCGAAATCGTCGAAGCGATACGAATTCGTACCGGCGAGCGGGGAGAAGCGGCGATTTCCTAGCCAATTTGGCCGCTGATTTCATCTGACCTCTTGGGATGAGATTCCAGAGCCCTAATGTGGCAAAATGCATGGTCGATTCTTAGCTCGGTCCCTATGCCTTTCAAGAACTTCAGCATCTGGCGAGGTCGATTGCCTCATTGGAGAGCGAGCGACGTAACCTATTTTGTTACCTTTCGCTCTCGACGCCCCCTTACAGCGGAAGAACGAAGCCTGCTCTTGCGTCAGTTGATTAAGCCGGATGGGTCTCGATGGGATTTGCTGATCGTCTGTGTCCTTCCAGAGAAGACGGATCTGATCTTCCGAGTTTGCGATGCTCCCAGTGGGGTTCCTTACGAGCTCGCTCAGATTGTAGAAAAGGCAAAGAGCAGAACTGCCAAGCATATTCTTAAGAAGTCTGGCGAGCGATTTAGCCCTTTCTATGCAGAGAGCTTTGACCGAATCCTACGCGATGAGGCAGAACTGGAAGAACGTTGGCAAGAGATCTTCGACGCTCCCGTCAACATGGAGCTTGCCGATGACCCGGAAGAATACGACGCTTTGTGGGTCTCCGGATCGCCAAACTAGGGCACAAGTCGGTACATGATCGATTGAGCTGATTCGCAGTTGTTGTAAGAAGATGAGCTTTTTGGTCTAAATACGTCCTTAGACTCGAATGGAATGAACGGGTATTTCAGTCTATCGGGTGTGATGTGTTTTCGTGGCCTTTCTTTTGTTGCCGCTTTTTGGACTCTGTCCGTGGCTCATGGCCAATCCACCGCGCCGCCTAGCTTTTCGGCTCCCGTTCTTAGCGGACAGCCGACGCAAATGGCGCCCGGAAGCCGAATGGACCCGAATCGGGACTTCGTTGCGACGGACAAGCTTGCCTATCTGATCCTTCCTGCCGAATTCGTTTGCGGGCCGACGGTGGAACAGATGGAGTGGTCGTTAGACGGAGAACGTTTGGCCGTGATTCGGCGGTATACCGATATCTCGCCCACTCAACTCAAGGATCTGATCTTTCAGAAGGAAGAGGAAAGGACGCTACCAGAACCTGAGACTCAGGTCGTCGTCTGGAGCACCGTCAGCCGTAAGGCAACAACACTCTTCAAGATGAAGCAGTCCCAAGGGACGATTGACGAAATGTACTGGATCTCCGGCTCCTCGCAACTGGTCGTGGTAGGAACCTTCATTTCCCCTGATGACCCAACGGAATCGCATCGATCGATCGTTCGCATTGCGGCAAACGGGTCGATGTCTCCCATTGCGCAGATCGATCCGGCCATACGTTACGAGATCCAACCATGTCCCTATAAGTCGCAAGTTGCCTACATCCAGTATCCTTCGGCAGTCGCCTCGCCAGGCGCGCCTACGGACAAAACTCCGACGAGCGTGCAGCCGGCGCCTCAGGCCCCAGGGGTTGTAAGGTTCTTTGGAACGACCGGCGGTTTGAGTCAGCCTGTCACGCTCCCCGCCAAGCCAGGCATGCTGTCTTGGGACACTACAGGCCAGGCGTTTGTTTTGACTTTCTTAAGGGATCCGAAGACTAAACACTTGAATCGCGTATGGTATAGCCTTAACCAAGCTACCCAGAAGTTCGAAGCATGCGCCGCACCATCCAACGCCTACGATCCAACAAAGGATGATCTGGGTCCGGACTTGATGGTCCAAAGCCTGAAAGCGAAGGTAGCGGTGAAGAAAGTTGGAATCAACGCGCCAACCGTCATTTTAATGGCAACGGTGGAGAAACAGCCGGAACCCGAGCCCGGGATTGTCACGACCGATGGAGATCAGGGGCAACTGTCTCCCACATTCAATGCCGTTTCCTACATCGCCCAGGGGTCGCTCATGGTCCGTCCAATGGTGAAGATTCCGTTGGAAGCCTATAAATTGGCGCGTCTGGCGGCAATAAGGAGAAAGTTGATGGAGCAGGCAAAGCAGGTTGCTCTGGGCATGATCATGTACTCGAACGATTACGACGATAACTTTCTGTCGAACCAGGGCAACTGGCAGAGTCAGTTGGAACCCTACCTGAAAGACGCAAACCTCGTGGATGGGTTCAACTACACGTTTGGAGGCGGGCTGTTGGGGCAAAATGCCGACGCTTCTGCAACCCAACTGGGCTACTTTGATGGTCCGGGCGGAAGAGCGGTCGTTTATGCCGATGGGCATGTTGTTTGGCAGCCACAACCTTAGGTTATAGTCGGAGTGCCGGGCTCGGCTAACGTTAGATGTGGAATGTAAAAGGAATTTGAAATGAAAATGCGCTTCGCGTTATTGGCAATCGTATCCTTGGCCAGTTCGTCTATTTGGGCACAATTGGACCCCCAAAAGGACTTTGTAGCCACATCGACCGATGCTTATCTGATGCTCCCGCCTGAACTGATATGCGGGCCGAAAGTGATGCGAATGGATTGGTCCCAGGATGGTGAGCGTTTGGCGGTCTTAAGGGTTTTTCAGAAGATGAGTGCGGCCGAGGTTTCGTCCAGCTACACTGCGGGACCCGGCGCTTTGGACGAACCGGAAACCCAGATCTACACGTGGAATACCAAGACAGACAAGATCGCGATGCCCTTTAGGCTGAAGGCTTCCGAGGGGAGCGTCGAGAATCTAAACTGGGTTGCGGGATCGTCTTCGTTGGTAGTCGAGGCCCAGTTGACGAATCAACCCTCCGAGCCAGCCTCTACAATTATCTTGATTTCAGGGACCGGGCAACCGAAGACAGTTAAGGTCTTGAACCCGGACGAGTACTCACAGATCGTCCCTTCACCGACAAAGCCAACCGTCGCCTTTATGCTGCATACCCTCCCGAAGCGGAATGGCGCCGGCGCAGTCTTATCCACCGCGATGCCTACACTCCGTTTCTTTGGTGTCGACGGTGTCCTCTCGGCTCCGATCACAGCTCCTTCCACGAATTGTCAGATTCGTTGGAGTGCCAATGGGCAACTTTACTTGGAGAGTTATTCGCGGGTCCAAGGTTCGAACAAAATGAGGGCGCAATGGTACTTGGTTAATCGCAGGTCGATGACCGTCGAATCCACTGACCCTCCTGCTGACTTGGCCAAATTCATACCCATAAAGGCTCCGATCGTCGTTTCCGACCTTACTGCCAAAACGGCCGTCCACAAGGTCGGTGTCGAGGCTCCAACCGTTATCCTAACCCCAGAGAGTGCAACCGGGGACGCCGAATTTGGAGTCGTTACCACCGACGGCAAGGGTGGAGACCTTGCGCCATACGAAACCGCGGTTGGATTTGTGAGTCAAGGCAACGCGATGGTTCGGCCGCTGGCCAAAGTGCCCTTAGAGGCGTTTCGACAGGCAAAGCTCGCCGCACTTCGCACCAAGCTCCTCACCCAGGCCAAACAGGTGGGCCTGGCTCTACTTATGGGATGCAATGATAATGGTGATAATTTCCCCACGAATCAGGGCAACTGGCAAGCTGGTTTGCTTCAGTACTCCAACGATTCAAACGTCTTCGACGGATTTAACTACACGTTTGGAGGCGGCAACGCAAGCGATATCGAGTCCCCCGCAACGACGGTTCTTGGTTATATCGATGGACCTGGCGGTCGCGCCGTCGTCTACACCGATGGGCATGCCAAGTGGATTCCAAATCCATAGGTTGCCGCGGACGACTAGTTGAACTACCGAAACCAACCGGTAAAGAAGCGAACGATCATCGAAAGGAGGTAGAGATACCAGACCTTCCGGCCGTCGATTGGCCCGACCCGGCTTTTGGCGTCGTGGAGCATTCCAGTCACGCTGACCGGTACCTTGTTGCTCGCACATGCCTTGCAGCGGACGCCGGCCGGTCCAACGATCAGGCACTTCGGGCAAATCGGCTTCTCGCACCGACCGCAAGTCACGCGAGTAATCTCCCGTTTGTGCTTGAAACAGTAGTAAGCTCCCGGATCTCCTTCGACTCCGACGGATTCAGGGCGCGCGACAAAGCGCGCTCCGCAGTTTGCGCAGAACTTTGTTATGCTGGACGCTTCAACTCCGCAACGATCGCACTTTGGCATGGATGGTACAGATTATACGGAACAGGGTACGTTCCTTAGATGCGCTGTTGCGTTGTAATACCTGCTCGAATGGGCAGCACCCGCTTTCCGGGCAAGCCGTTGGTTGATTTGCTGGGTAAACCGATGCTCCAATGGGTCGTTGAAGCTTCTGTTGCGGCTGGGATTGCGGACCGAGTTGTGGTCGCTACTCCAGACCAGGAAATATTGGACGCATGCTCCACGTTTGATGCGGAGGCGATCCTCACAAGCCATGAACATCCAACCGGCACCGACCGCATCGCCGAGGTCTCCAAGACGATTGTTTCCGACTTTTACGTAAACGTTCAAGGAGACGAGCCGCTGATCGACCCATTAACCATCGCGACTTGCGCAAGGCCGCTGATTGGGGACCACTCCATCCAGATGTGTAGCGTGTTCAGCCCATGTCCTGCCGATGAGCGGGAAAACCCTGCTGTTGTGAAAGTAGTCACGGATCTGGACAATTTCGCTCTTTACTTCAGTCGATTTCCTCTCCCTTTTCCTCGGAATGTTCATGGAGTCGAAACGAAGAAGCACGTTGGCATTTACGCATACCGGCGAGAGGTTGTTCAAGCCTTCTCAACTTGGGATCAGACGCCTTTAGAAAAAACGGAGAGCTTGGAGCAACTTCGATTCCTTGAGCATGGAACGAAAATCAAGATGGCGCCCGGTCACGGCAGCGAATTGGCCGTGGACACCCCCGAACAAGCTGAGGAAGTAAGGCGGATTCTGTTAGCGAGGTTGGGACAAGGAAATCCCAATCGGGACTGATCGTTGGGCCGGAAATGTGTCACATCCAATAACGCGTGGTCTAGGTTTTTCGTAGTTTTAACAATATACGGAGAGGACAAGACATATGGGATGTACGGGACGTATCCTATTCATTGTCCACCCCCCAGACCCTAGACTCTTAACTCGGTATGGCAGCGGCATACGAAATCAGCCACGATTGGGATGAGCCGGAAGATCTGCATGCAATGTTGCAGGCCCTTCGGACACAGCGCGACGACGCAAACGTCCGCCGGATTCGGTACGCCTTCTTTTTAGCCGAACAATGGCACAAGGGGCAGTTTCGACAATCGGGCGAAGCCTATATCCACCATCCCTTGGCGGTAGCTCGAATTGTGGTCGATCTTCGAATGGACGATGACACGATTATCGCAGCGCTTCTTCACGACGTTCTCGAAGATTGTCCCGACGTGAAGCCGGAGATGATCGCAAAGGAGTTTGGGGATGACGTCGTGTCGATGGTTGAGGGGGTCACCAAGCTGCGATCGACGCCTCAGGGGGACATGACCCATCGACAGCAGGTTGTCGCCGAAACCACTCGTACTGCTGAGACGCTTCGCAAGATGCTCCTTGCGATGGCCAAAGACTTCCGGGTGATGGTCATCAAGCTTGCAGACCGCCTGCACAACATGCAGACTCTCGACTCGCTTCCACCCCCCAAGCGGACCCGAATCGCAACCGAAACATTGGATGTCTATGCACCGTTGGCCGCACGTCTCGGCATCTGGCAGATCAAATGGCAGCTAGAAGACCTGGCTTTCCAAGCCCTTCATCCTGCCGAGTTCGCGAACATCAGTGAGCTGGTGGCGAAATCTCACCCCCAGAGAAGCAAGGAGCTTGGCGAATTGATTCTCGCCCTCAAGACAAAATTCGAGCAACGCGGAACCAAGATCATCGACATCCGGGGCCGACCCAAACACCTTTACTCGATCTTCAACAAGATGGTCCGACAAAGCATCAGCTTTGACGAGATTTATGACCTGCTTGCCCTCCGAATTATCGTGGAAACCGTTTCCGACTGCTATGTAGCTTTGGGAATCGTACACGAGACTTACGTGCCGATTCCTTCGCTCTTTTACGATTACATCGCGAAACCAAAGCCGAATGGGTATCAGTCGCTTCACACGAAAGTGGTGAGCGCCGGAGGCTCCCCGGTCGAGATTCAGATTCGAACCCTTGCGATGCACGAAATCGCCGAGTTTGGAGTCGCCGCCCACTGGACGTACAAGGAAGGCAAGATCGCGATCGACGAGACAAAGCGGCTGAGCGTTCTGCGAGAACAGTTGTTTGACTGGAATACCGATCAGCGCAATTCGAGCGACTTCCTAAGAACGGTTTCGACGGATTTGTTTACTGAGCAGACGTTCGTCTTTACGCCTAAAGCGGACGTTATCGACCTGCCCAAGGGCTCTACCCCAGTAGACTTCGCGTTTCGTGTCCATACCCGCTTGGGCATGACGCTTGTCGGGGCGAGGGTGAATGGGATCATGGTTCCCCTAAGCACCCCACTCGCGAACGGGGATGTCGTTGAGTTGATCAATCGGTCCAACGCGTCGCCAAGCTACGACTGGCTCGAATTCGTCAAGTCAGCCCACACTCGAAGCAAACTTCGCGGCTATTTCCGCAAGCTCTCAAAGACTGAAGATGCCCAACGTGGCAAAGAGATGTTGGATAAAGAGTTTCGGTATTTTGGCCTGGATCCGAAGCAATTCCTTGGTGAGGACAATCTCCAGAAAGTCGCCGACGTTACGGACGCTTGCGAAAATGCAATCGACGTGCTCGCTAAGGTTGGGCTTGGCATTCTCTCGGTTCGAACCGTTGTCAACCGGCTTCGAGGCATCGTCAGCGAGCCGCAGACTGCGGATCGCATCGAGGTTACCAAAACCAAAGAGGGCAAGCTCGCCCTGGTTACGAGCGGCATCGACAACGTGATGGTGAACCGAGCCAAGTGCTGCAGCGCGATACCAGGCGACGAGGTAGTTGGCTATGTCACGCGAGGTCGGGGGATCATGATCCACCGAAAGGTGTGCCCCAATGCTGTGGCCTATTCATCCACCGAACCGGAACGCTTGATTCCGTACACGTGGGCTTCGGACGGCAACGTATATGCCGTAAGTCTCAAGATCGTATCGGTTAATCGAACCGGATTGCTCATGGATGTCTCCACGATCCTGGGTGAGTCCAAAACAAATGTTTCGGCGCTTAAGGTGAAGACGCTGCCGACTCATACCGCCGAGATCGACGTCACCGTCGACGTTAAAGACACCGACCATCTCTCGCACCTCATGACAAAGATCTCAAACTTCAGCGACGTATTGTCGATCACCAGGATGTTTGGTCGAATCATGAAATGAGCGGCGGGATCCAGTCATGGGGTCCCAAAAAGCGTCGCTGACGGGTGGACGCAATCACGCAAAACGAAACCGTACCCGGGACCCATGATCCCGGGACGAGGAATCAGTCCGTGACGATCTTGACGAACGCCTTTTCCCTCGATTTCGCAGCAACGGCGCTGACAACGCATCGGATAGCGCTTACTACGCGGCCACTCTTGCCGATGATTTTGCCTACGTCGTCCGGTGAGACCCGTACGTAAAACGTTCGGGTGCCCATCTCGTGCTCTTCGTCGATTTCGATTGCGTCCGGGTTTTCAACTACGGACTTTACCAGCGTCTCTACGAACGGTCGATAGCTCATTAGGCGGTCTCTGTGGGTGCGGGGGTAACGGAAATAGCCGCAGTTCTCTTATCAAGGAAGCTGTACTTTTTCTTTTGCTGAGGTCGTTGCTCAAGGAACTTTGGCAAAATCCCGAGCTTGTTCAGCAAGTAAGCGGTCGTCTCGGAAGGCTGTGCGCCTGCCAAAAGCCAATGGATCGCTCGCTCTTCGTTAATTTCGATTTTCTTGGGCTGGGCAACGGGGTCGTACACTCCAAGCGTTTCGACGAAGCTACCATTGCGGCCACAGGCACTCTCGGCGACTACCACGCGGTAGAACGGTCGGCCCTTAGTGCCGATTCTCCTTAGTCGGATCTTTACCATAAATTCTTAAATTCCTTTCCTATCGGCGCCCGCGCTTGCCCATCTTCTTCTGCATTTGCATCATCTGCTTCATGCCTCGACGGCTGCCATAAAACTGCTTGAGGAGGTTATTCACCTCTTCGACGGTCGTACCGGCCCCAGCAGCGATGCGCTTTCTTCGCGAACCGTTAATTATATCCGGATTTGATCGCTCTTTTGGCGTCATGCTCAGGATGATTGCTTCAATCCTGCCAGTGTCCTTGTCATTTATTGCGTCCAGGGCCTCTTCTGGCACTGCCGCGGCGAGTCCGGGCACCATCTTGAGGATGTTTTTCATCGGCCCCATCTTCTTCATCATGCGAAATGTCTGGAGCATGTCGTTGAAATCAAGATTGCCTTTGGCCATCTTGTTTTGAATGTCTTCCGCTTCATCCTGATCGATCGCCATTTCGGCTTTCTCGATGATCCCGAGGATGTCACCCATTCCGATGATCCGCTGCGCCATACGCTCCGGATAGAATGTGTCGAGCGCTTCGACCTGTTCGCCGATACCGATAAAGCGAACCGGAACTCCGGTTGAAGCCCTTACGCTGAGAACCGCACCGCCTCGGGTGTCGCCGTCCAGCTTCGTGAAGATCACGCCCGTCAGGTTGACTTCCTTATGGAATGCTTCCGCGACGTGAACCGCCTCCTGACCGGTGGTCGAATCGAGAACCAGGAACACCTCGCTCGGCTTCGTCGAATCGTAGATCTGGTGGAGCTCGCTCATCAGCCCCTCGTCGATCTGCAGGCGGCCCGCCGTGTCGATGATTAACACGTCGAGCATGAGGTGCTTGCAGCGGGCAAGCGCTTCTTTCGCAATCTGAACGGGTGAACTTCCATCCAGCTTGGCAAATACCGGAACTCCCACCGATTCACCGAGAACCTCAAGCTGCTTTACGGCGGCTGGGCGCTGTACGTCGCATGCCGCAAGCATCGGTTTCTTGCCTTGGCTGGAGAGCCATCTTGCAAGCTTGGCGGTGGTCGTGGTCTTACCGGATCCCTGAAGGCCGCACATCAAAATGACGGTCGGTGGGGAAGGGCTGTAGTTGAAGCGCGGCGGGGAAGTGCCCAACATCTCGGTCAGTTCGTCGCGGACGATCTTGATAATCGTCTGATCCGCGGTGAGACTTCCATAGATGTCTTCCCCAACTGCCTTCTCTTTAACTTTGGCAATAAAGCCCTTCGCTACCGAAAAGTTGACGTCCGCTTCAAGCAGCGCAACCCGAACCTCGCGGAGCATCTCGTTAACATCGTCTTCAGTGAGACGAGCCTTGCCTCGGAGGCCGGACAGAATGCCGGATAGCCGGCGAGTAAGGGAGTCAAGCATCAAGCCTTAAGTTACCTTTTATGCCCCGCCCACGTTGCGGGTTTCACGTGGCGCCCGAAGTCCGATGTTCTTAGCTCTAACTGCTATCGGCCAAAAAACAGTTTCTCGATCTTCGTAGTACGCATGAACCAGATCATGCCCAAAACGATGGACAGCATCAAGGCGGGTGATAGGATTGGGGCGATGTGGCTCTCGGAGAGCAGGCTCGCGATCCTTGGACGCTCTAGGACGGCCATCACTCCGGGGTGAATCAGGTAGATCTGGAGGGAGTTTTTGCCAAGCGGCTCAAGGACCTTACGCCATCGCACTTTCTCTGTGAGGGTCATTGCGACCATGACGGCAATCACGGAGAGACAGCTTGCATAGATCGTAAGCGATCCGTTCGTGAGGTAGTTGTTTGCCTCTACGCCGAGGATGACTTTGACTTCCTCGCTAAGGAATGCAGTGCCGGTAATCACGATCAAGACGCTCAGCGGCTTGATGTACTTGCGGCACTCTTCTTTGAATAGGTCCCAGTTCGAGCCGATCCATGCTCCCGGCAGCAAAGATCCCAAGTACCAGAGGGCGCAACTGCCTGGATACGGCATCCAAGCGGTCACATGCTGGATGACCATGATGACTCCTTGCAGCACGAAAGCGGTGAACAGGGTCTCCCAAAACCCCGGCTTTCGCCACCGGACATATTTCACCGCGAGTGGAAGTAGGAGCAGCAGTTCGAAAAGAACCACCATAAAATACATGTGGAAGTACGCTTTGCCCCAGAATAGGTCCAGAAAACGCTCTCTAAAATGAACCAACAGAGCGGGCCCGCGGAAAACATGGCCAAAGATGCTGGCTGGAACCCGCTTTCGTGCGTTGGGGTCTTGAAGCATCCTCGCGCACCAGTACAGGAATGTCCATACAAGATAGGGCCAAATAAGGGCTGGAAAGCGTCGGCGATAAAATGGGCCGACGGCCGGTTTGTTGATCAGCCCTCGGGCGGATAGGATTGCGCTGATGAGTAAGAAGACGGGAACGGAGAAGCTGAGGATCCTGTTTCCAAACGTAAGGATCCACCAGAGGATCGAGTGGGAGACAGTATATAAACGGGCCGAATTGCTGAAGGAGTGATGCCCGAGGACCAGTAAGATTCCAATCCCTTTCGCCACGTCGAAGAGGGCGTCGCGCTGCTTTGGGGCTTCGACGAGCGGCTTTTCGATAATCTCGCCGGTGCTCACGATCTAAAGGATGATATATCGGATGGCCCTATTTGCATTAAAACTTTCGGTAGATTTGAAAACCTTGTGAGGTCGATCATCGTCTTTAATAGATGTAGGTCCAATGAAGAAGTCTGAATCTCTCGTAACGGTGGTGAAATCGATTGCGGCAATCGCCTTTGTCGGCGGCGCCGTTGCGGCGATAGTGTTGTTGGCCCGAAGACCCAGTGTCCGATCTCATCGCCTTATCGACCGTTGCGAAGAGGCGCTTAGCGAACTCGAGCATCGCTCGCCTGATTTTGAGCTCCATGGCCTCGAGCGGTACGCATAGCGCCGAACATGGTTCTTATCCCCGGGCTGATTCTTGCGCATACGAATTATCTTGCAATAAGCGATAATTCCTACAAGCTCGTGTGGTCCGACGAATTCAACTACAAGGGACATCCTGACCCCAAGAAATGGAGCTATGAGGTCGGCAAAATCCGAAACAACGAGCTCCAGTTTTACACGGAAAACCGGCTTGAGAATGCCCGAGTGGAGGCTGGGAACCTGGTCCTGGAGGCTCGAAAGGAGGAATTCAAAGGTTCGCACTATACCGCGGCGAGCTTGATTACCCTCGATAAGTTCAATTTCCAATATGGCAGAGTCGAAGTCCGTGCCAAGCTCCCAGGCGGCATGGGAAGTTGGCCTGCCATTTGGTTGCTTGGAGCCGACCGAAATATCGTGAGCTGGCCCCGGTGCGGCGAAATCGACATCATGGAGCACATCGCCTATGAACGGTCAACAATCTACGGCACCGTCCACCAAAGCAGCCCCGACGGAAAGGGCCACGTCAGCAAGGGTGGAACCGCAAACATAAGCGACCCGACCGCCGACTTTCACGTTTACGCATTGGAGTGGTCGCCACAGAGCCTTGACTTTTTTGTGGATCACGACAAATATTTTTCATTTCCATACCAGGGCCCGGCTAACTGGACGTTCGATCGACCGATGTACCTTCTGATCAATTACGCCATCGGCGGTTCATGGGCCGGACGCAACGGCGTCGACGAAAATGCCTTTCCCCAGAAATACCTTATCGATTACGTGCGCATTTATCAACGCAAGTAAATCCACCCCGAGGTCATCTATGATCCAGACGCCCGAACGAGGCCGTGGAACGCGCTCGAATATCTTTCTGATAATCATTATTATGAAGTCGTCTAGTTACCCACTCCAACGGGTAATCCAAGGACTTCATAATAATGATGGGCCTGGGGTTCAAGGTTCGGGGTTCGGGGTCGGACAGGAGTCGGAGTGGACTCGCGAACTTAAAGGATTGATCCAAGAAGTTGAGTCTCACGGCTACATTCTTTACAATGTGATCCCCGCTGGAGACAAGGTTTCGCTAAGGCTGTGGTCCCACGGGGGCGAGCGCCACACCGCAGGACACGTAGGCGTAGACGTCAAGGACTGTCTAAAGCGGTTGCTCGAGGACATCAGGATTGAGGCCCTAGCGCCTCGGTTACCCAGCAGCCTTCCTCGTCCAGCCACGCCGGTCGAGGATCAACTCCCGGCACATTCGGCGTAATGAATAGGAACGAGGATTCAGTTAGAATCTTGTACAGCGGATCGCCGTGTTCCACGCTAATCGTCGGGAAGGGTCCGGTTCCTCCAAAGAATCCTTCGAAAGTAAAGGTGCTCTTAGGTGAGTCCTCCCATACGGCCTCCGTGGCTTTGACGATGTATCGGTAATGACTATTCTCTAACGCAAGAGTTCGCATCTTCAATCTCCTTCGGTGCGGCGCTCAAAATTGGTAGTGGAGAGCGCCCACCGTAAATCATTATGCAATCTACAGGCAAAACCAGCCTAACCGGCCCGTGCGCCAGGGCTTACAATCTGGGTGTTCCAACGACTCCACTCTCGGACTTCATAATTATCGCAGGGTGTTTGCTGCTGGATATTTGGAGTCGGTATGCTGCGGAAGATGGAGTCCAATGAGTTAAGGGTCCGTGGTTGGTTCGCCGTAAAGGTTCTGAGGCGGGAGGCGTTAAGACTGGAACGTGAATTCCAGAGGCGTAAAGATGAAGGCTTAGTGGATGATATTTCCAGCCAGATGAATACCGTTGCCAAGTTCAGAGAGCAAGCGGATTTGTTTGCTTCTCAAGATCCAAATTCAATCGTTCTAGTGTGGGAAAAGTTACTTAATATCAACGAACTTGAACTGATAAAGCAAGGATATGAGCCGACGGAGTGAGGCACAATAGCCCCTGAGCTTGCTGACGATTTAGTGCTTCTCCCATGATCCACGCGTTAGGATCGCGATTATCAAATGTATCGCCGTACATTCGCGTCAATTCCTGATGAAACACAATCACGTAGCGCTCGATTACTTCATTGGTCAGTCTCACCGCCTCATCCAAACTCTCAGGAGCGTTATCTTTCAATCTCAATCTCCTTTTGAGAGTGTCACGACTCTCCACGCAAAATCAGGCTAACCGCCATGTTGAACCCACACCTTCGACTTGAGCGGTTCTCGGTCAATTCCAAGTACCGTCGACTTCATAATTATCGAAGGGATAGAAGGATGAAAGGACAGGCTTCCCTTACGAGGGGGAGGCGGACCTACATGGGATAAGGCTACTTGGTTCCCTCTATAGGCTTGCTGGTGCAGTACAAGGAGTTAGTGGCTAACAGGTGCCGCAACGCTGTTCATAATCCCACAATGGCAGAACATTCATCGTGGCTCATTGCCGTCGTCCACGCATCAGCTAGATCTGAGGTCATGTTTACTGCGGAGTTTCCAACGCTTCCTTCGCCCGGAACATTGCTGTCCTATCCAGACTATTGGACCGATCCGAAATTCGTTGTCGTGAAGGCGTACATCGAAGTGCCCGACGTAAAGGGTGGTTTTCCTTTCGTCCGTAAAGCGTTCCTCGAAGTGCGCGAGCTTTCGCTTGACGAAGACTTCCCGGAAGCGTTTCCGCAACCGACTTCATAACGATCGAAGGATTAGGATTTTACGTCTATAGGAACCCGATTTCGATGCGACTTCCCTCATACCAAAGCCGTTAAGCTCAACTTGTTGAAGGCCAATTGGTGGAAGGTCGCACTCGGTATTTGCTTCGGGGCTGGGGTTCAAGCCATGACTAGTGCGGAGCTTGTTTTCTGTCCGATGTGCAAGGTGTCACTGGCGGCATGGCCGCCCTATTTCTGATAACGGCAAGGTTCCAAACGATGCTCCGCCCAATTATAAGACGCACGATGAAGGGGTGACCGTCTCAGATCGCTTGGACGGTTGGGGCTCGATCCAAGGAAGAATCGACTACAAACGTTGATTGAGAGACGAGTACGCCGATCGTCTCTCAATCCCAATTCAGGCGAATATCCGCGAGCTTTGAACCTGAACTTGTCGAGAAAATCGGTTTATGGCGGGTCATGCGATTCGGTGTTGACCAACCAGAATCTATTGACTTAACCGACGGTTCCCTTCGTCAGCGCGTCTTTAAGCGCCGCCGCGAGTTCTCGAACCGCCTGGTAGCGGCCGGAGGGGGCGGGGTAGGTTGCCTGGGCGAGGATGGGGGCGAGAGGAATTGCGAGTTCGGGCAGGGTCAAAAGGGCGTAACGGCCCAGATTGAAGACGATGGTCGATTGATCCAGGGTCGATCCGCGCACAAACTCCTCGGGAGCCATCAGTTTTGAGGAGCCATAGTTGGAGTCCATTTCCAGAACGAAGGAACCTCCATCGCGGCAAAGCTCCCAGTCGAAGAGCCATATCTGATGGGCCTGAAAGTCGTAGATCATGTTGCCGTCGTACCAATCGACAATCATAAAGCCGGCATCGCAGATCGCGGCGAGGGCCCCCGAGACTCGCTGGACGGCTTGGGCGCGCTCAACGACGGGAAGAGAGGCGAACCGGTTGCGCGCTTCCCCGTGAACCAGGCTTTCCCCGCTGACCCAGTCGAAGATCAGCAAGACACCGTCCGAGCATTTCACGGCCCGTCGCATGGGAACGATCGCAGGGTGGAGATTCGATCCAGAGATTTCGGATTCGATTCTTGCCCAAGAAGACTGCAGCTCGCTTGGGTACCACTTGATGAATACATCGAGCCGATCGATCCTGGCAAACCATGCCCGCGTCGTCTGCGTGTGCTTGGCGATCTCCTCTAGCGGCCCATCACAGTGTTCGGTGAGCCACTCGAGGCTGAGGCACGGCTCACGAACCGGCGCTTGAGCGACAGGTTTCGGCTGATTCATGGTTCGCTAAGATGTCCTCGCATTTCAAGGAGGTGACTTCCCTCACTGTTTTGGCCGTTGAATAATCGTATTTGCCGCTTCGCTCACGTGGTCGCAGATGCCGAGTATGACCATGCTCTTTCCCTCAACGAATATCGACGGCCGTTTCAGCAGAGATCGCAATGAATGTCCTCCGAACGGAAGGCCGCATTGATAACGGTCCGAGTTTGTTCGATCTCCGCCTCTTTGCGATCCAACTCACGCCTCGTTTTCCCTTTTACTTTGCGTTCAAAGTAAGAGACGAGGTCATCTTACACCTTGCGGATGGTTACGTCGAAACAACCAACATTTGCCGTGACCCTTGAGCCACAGTAAACGTATAGAGAATAGAAGAAGTTTGAGGCTAACTCTTTTATAGGTGATTCGGATCTTGCAGTTTGCGAATGGCCCATATATAATGCGAGTGTGCCGCAAACTATTGACCGCAACGAGGCTGCAATGACAACTCCGCCGACCGAACTGACAGAAGATTTTGTTTGTACAGAACTCGAAATCGTAATCGGTGCGATTCAGGAAAAGCACATCGGTAAGGACACTTTTCGGAAATCGGTAATCGGAGTGCTGCGAGAGATCTTGTCCCTTCTCAGGGAGAGCAAGACAACGCCGAAAGATGCCTACGTGCAAGCTGGCAACTTGGTTTCCCTTCTCATGAAGAGCGGTCAGCCAACCTGATCTGAGTGGTATGTCCGGAGGTGATGTACGGGATCCGGGGCAGGATTCGCTCACGCGGATCATTGAGTTTGCTGCTGCTCACCCAAGCAAGATTGAACAAGGAATGAGCCTTGTCGACCATGCCAACGCACAGTTGAACGAAGTGCGACTTCTTCAACATCAGGCTGAGATTGAGCAGGGCAGGAGCCAACACGAGGCTCGGGTGCTTGAATTAAGATTAGATCACGCCCGGTATTTGACAAGTCTCGGCGCATCATTTTTTCTTGGCGCACTTGTGTTTATTCTTGTCTTCACTACCACGAACGACGACACGAGGCAAAAAGCGGCGATGGTAGCGATCGGCGCCGTCACAGGAGGGGGCGGAGGTTTCTTTGCCGGTAAGGCGGCTCGAAAATCCAAGAAGGGCGGCACAAAGGAGTAGTATTGCGTTCGAGCTTCGGAAGTCTAGGGCGTGTCCACTTCATAAACCACTTGAAGGACTGCGACAAACGCAGCGGCCCATTGGTCGAGGCGAGCCTTGTCCCACTTGCAGCTTTCACCTAAGACCTCTGCCCTGGGAAGTTTGTCGAGCATTCCTTGAATTGTCGGATCTAGCGATCCGTTATGGCCCTCTGACCTCGAGAGAGCCTTTTCATTCCTGCTATCTTCCCCGCTTCCAACGCTCGGCGCCGTTGCATCGGTGGTCAAAACGGCGTGTCGCGCCTGGGATGCGTCGGCTCGGAACGGCGTCCTCGAATCGGACGTGCCTGACGGGACGATCAGTTGACTCCGGTTTCCGTTCGAAAAGAACCCAGCCTGTTCCGCCGATCGCTTGAGCGATTGTCGTGCTTTTCCAGCCACCTTCACCGTCACCCCAAGATCTTGAAGGAGATTGTTCAGCCCCTGGTCCGGAGGCAGGCTGTAGCCCTTGAACTTCTCATAGACCTTGCGATAGAGCGGCACAGAAAGGAATGCGTCGACCCTTGCTTGAGGGGCGTGTTCCGGCATGAGGATCCTCTTACCCAAGTCGGTTAAGTTCAGGCTATCTCGTTCCATGGACGTGATCCCGAACACCCGGGATGCCGCCACCTTCTCCCGAAACGCCCCGTTGTAAGTCCCCTTGTAGCCCAGATCTGAAGCGAGCCTCGGGAGGCCGGCTGCGCCGCCATTGCCGTGAAGGGTTCTGGCAACTTCAACCGCATCATTTAGGTCGCCGTAAGGAAACTGGATGGTGGACCGCTCGCGGGTCACTTTACGCGAAATTCCGACACCGTCTCCGGGAAAAGTTATTGATTCCAGGCTCTCAAAGTTACCCACGATAGAATTTTAACTTATTAATGACTCTTAATGCGCATAGAATCCTTGACACGCATTACATTTGGGATCGTAACTCGTTGTTGAAGTTTTCCTGACTTTCTTGCTAATGGGGCTCACCGGGAGGCGAGGTTCGAACCCAGCAACCGTCACTGTATCGGCGGAGCAAACTCCCTAGCCAAGTCCGGCCGATTGCACCGATCGTTCGGAACTAACCATTGTGAACCACCTTCTGGCGCCCTATCATCATGCTGACGTTTTCAGCGACGAACCGGAATTCCGCTTTCGCGGAGGATAGAGGTTTGGGGCTGTTGCCACTGATTTGTTGCTCCGCATTCGATCGTCAGGCAGCGTCAAATTCGCGTCGAATTCCTTCATTGCTCCTATGGCGGATGGGAATAGGGGTTTGCTGGCAGATTCGACTCGGTTGACCTGATCCTATTAGGCCACCAAGTGCTGTGCTGTAGCCTCCTCCCGCCGGAGAAGGACCTGGGTTCTTAAACTTCTCGACGGCTTACTTTAACGACCATGCGCTTACGCACCAGACCAGCCCAAGGACTGCCTTAGGCTAGAACTTCCATCCGGAACCGCATGTCAGAGGCCAGCTATTTGAAAATTGGTTACGACCCAACGCTGAGGAGGGGGGCTGGCGGTGTCGTCCTGCAGGTGCGCACACGCCACTCCTTCAAAGTGGACTGCTTTCCAAAAGTCGAATAAATCGGGGCTGAAGACTACGGTGTCACCATAAATACTTTCAACTGGACCCCAATTTGAAGGTCTTCGTAGTTCGTTGTAAGTAAACGATTTTTCCACGTATTCAGTCTACACACGAATTCGTTGCAAACTTGGTTTCCCGGTTAACTTTGGTAGAATAACTTAGATAGATGCAAGACTATGCAACTATGTGGGCGATTCGGCACGGTTAGCTGCAATCTCCATTTTTAGCGCGATCACACCGGCTCTAATGCCGTAATCTTCCATCCTTTCGAGCCTTGCATCGTTGCCGAGGCACGTTAACAATTCGTAGATCAACTGGGAGGGCAACTTCCGTGCATCCCGCGCTGCTCGACCCAATTGAGTATTCGTTAAGACGCAGAGAGGTACGCGCTCCAAGCCGACCTTCTTTGCCGCCGCCAACCGATGCGATCCGGTCAGGGCTTGAAATAGCCTGGAGCCGCCAATCTCACAGGCAAGAATCGGACGACCGACATAACCGACGCTTGCCATAGATTGCTCAATGGCAACGACCTTGGCCAGGTCGTAAGCGTCGAACGGCGGCTTAACCAGTTCTGGGGATACCCACCGCACCCTCGACGCCATCAATCTATCCTTGAATCCTGATCGTTGACGATCAGGTATGAGCTATGACGGACGCGCTTTCCAATATCCTTATCAGCTCTTTATCCAGGGCCTCATCGTGGCCGCCCGGAGTGACTACATCCTCTTCTAACACTACGGCAACGCGGTTGTAGGTTGAGGACACCGCAACTCGCACTGTATTGTAAAGTTTTCCTTCGAACTGGAACTTCGTTCCCGGAAAAGGATAGGAGCCGATCCAATGCTCAAACAGAATGGAAGCAGTCTTGGCGTCGACGAATTCAGCAGACATAGGAAATTTCAAGAGATCAGGCATGTTGGGCTCCTTCTACATTCACGTCCCTTTTGACGAAGGCTGCTCTTGAAAGTTTCGCGCTGAGGGACTACCCCTTGGGACTTAGAAATGAATCCACTAGGGGCTAATTAGCGAATATACAATCGGTGTCCAGCTACCGCAATTGGTTCCCGAAGAGGCGGTAACGGTTGCCGAACTGGAACTGGTGGAAATGACATATCCGGAGGTCGTTCCCGTGCATGGGTTATTGGGAATAGTTCCGCCCAAGTCGGTGGCAAAGTCGGCGAGTGTTGTATCGTACGAACCATTTTGAATGGCATGCGCCTCAACGGCCGAAGCAAGCGCTCGAGCATTGGTATTGGCGGATCCCTGGCGGGAGGTCTGTACCGAACTAAGATAGGAAGGGAGAGCGATGGCAGTTAGGATGCCTAGGATCAGAACAACCACGAGCAACTCGATCAGCGTAAAGGCTGATCTCCTTCGGTCAATTTGAAATTGGTTCATCTCTTTTCACATTCTCGGTTAGACACATTATATGAAAGTCTTGGTCTATTTTGGGAGCAGGATTGATCTTCAATATCTTATTCAATGGCTGCCAGCCTGTTGAGACGCGCACGGAGAGAGTGCATACGCCATAAGCCTTGACTCTTTCGCGGCAGTCGCTTGGATAAAACCATCAGGAACGCTCAAATGGGTCCCCTGAAAGAGTGAATTGGGTCGTCTTAACCGAAATGACAATCGTCCAAAGTTCGAAATAGATCATTTGGGTTAGTAGCCTGCTATAGTTTATCTACGTCGCGCAGATGGGGCGGTGACTTCATGTCTTACCCCTTCTCCGAGGGAAATAGAATGGATCCACAACACACGCTCTTCCATACCACATTCGATGCGTATTATTTCGATCGAACTGGGAATTTGATTTTTAAGGGGACCCTTGACACGCTCCCCAACCGTGGGCAAAGAGTCGTTATCAAAGGGAAGCTGTATGGGGTTCACGATGTTGCAACCGACGTTGAAACACGCGATGCACTAATTCGCCTCGATCCGCTTGCCACCACTGGAATGGAACGGGTACTAGAACCCAGAGTTTAGTCTACGGTTCTAGTGTCCGCAAGCCCGACATCGGACGCGGGACAAATTGCTATGTCACTGGTTCCCTACTAAAGGCAAGTCCAAGAGTCGAGGCTCTTGGACTTGTGGTCAAATCCGGCTACTTGCCCATGCCTCTCAGGTTTTTAAGGCATGATTCGACGGCTTCGAGCGGGGTCATTCCTTCGTACGATTCATGTTCCACGATGTACCATTGGGTGCCGGCAACCGTCTCGCAGGCTTCGAAGACTTTGGCCCAAGGAATAAGGCCCTCGCCGATTACCTTGGCTCCGTGCTCGCCCGACCACTCCTTGAGGTGGACAGTAATTCCTCGGCCTGGCCAATCGAGAATCGGTTGAACCGGGTCTGCCCCGCCCGACATTCCATTGGCAGTGTCGTACTGCATGATGAATTCAGGCACGGTGAATTCGCCAAGAAGATCCCAGGCGCTCTTACCTCCCTCTAATGGAGTCATGTCACCCTGGTGGCAGTGGAATCCAGTGCGCATTGCGTGGACCTTCAACTTCTCGGCGACGACGTTCAATTTGTCGGCGGTGGCCTTGCATGCGTCGGGAGTGGCTCGAGTGGTCTCCGGCAACCAGGGCACAACCAAGTTACTGCATCCCAGGGTGGCGTGAAACTCAATTGTTTCCTCAAGGCGGTCATCCTGAAGAGTGTCGAAACCGGCATGAGAACCGGCGCACTTCAGACCATGATCGTCTAAGACCTTGCGAATATCGTTGGCAGGCGCCCCGTGATAACCGGCGAATTCGACGCCAGCGTATCCCATGGCGGCAACTTTTGCGATCGTGCCATAGAAGTTGTGTGCGCAATCCTCGCGCACCGAATAGAGCTGAAGAGCAATCGGAATAGACATCTCATTGGAACGTTACCTGCCCTCAGACCCAAATATTCCGACCCGAAATGAATTCACGTTTCTTTAACCGAACACGACGGAGATTCGGTGGCCCGCAATGTCCGGAAAGAGTCCGGATAGAGTCGAAATCGCGTTCTTTTCAGCCTCACGGACGATTCCATCGTGCCGAGCTTGGCGGGTCATGCGAACCTTCGCATCGGTAATCGCATCGATCGCGATGTTGTCGTCTCTCCACAGAATGCCTCGCCTAGTTTCGTAAACGTGGGCATCCACCTGGGGCTTGTACACGGTCGGCAACGGCAATCTGAGGGTTCCCCCCAGTGCGGTGCGGGTCAATTTCGCCTTGCTCAGGTCGACGCCCGCTTCTACCTCGACATTGACGCCGACCAAGGCTGTGTTTCGAGTCGCTGCGCTGACGAGGCTTGCCACGCCAGGAATCGACCCGGTCCAATCTTGGGCCTCTCTCTCGGTTGCATGCTCGAACACGTTTTCGTAGGTAAACCGAGCGGTGTGAAGGTCGCCAAGCGCTTGAACCCTCTCCAACACCGGCTGCATAGGAGTCGGTTGGGTCACATGAGGGGTAGAGGAGGTTCTGCCAAAGAAGAAGCCTCCCATAAGTAAAGTCAGACAGCCGCCCGCGGCAAGTTTGATTCTCGTGTTCATATAACATGATCAACCCGTTCTGCCGAACAATCGTCTCAGGCGCCTAGGACTTATGGCGAGAGCGGGGTTTAGATCCTCGCCGGCATTGGTTCAAGAAAATCGCGGATGGACCAAATAATGAGATCAACCGCACATTTCGTGGCCCAGATTGGACCTTCTTGACGGACCGAGCAACGAGACTGACTAAATCTTTGATCATGGAGCGTTTCGCATGTATCAAGAAGAGATAAGGAAAACCTAACCGGACCAGCCGACAAGATACCTTCGCTAGATGCTGCAAAGATCTTTGGGCATCCATGCTCTTGCTACCGTCTTTTGCGTCTGTGGAATGCAAGTTTCCGCAAACGCGACGATATTTGATTTCTCATCGCTTACGCACGCCTTGGGCGCCGCTCAGTCTCAATCACCGAATCCAGTCGGCCAGTCCGCCCAAGCTCCGAAGCAGATCGCCGTTTCTAGGACATCAAGCACTCAACCCGATTCTGCCAATGCTTCAACTCCGTTAGGCGGCGGTTCCAACCAGTTGGCTTTTCAGTCGGCGGAAGCCGGCGGACGGTCGGTGTCATCGTCTGATTTGGGAAGCATTGTGCTCATTCCAGCCGTGGCCCAGACAGCTGCGCCGTCTCAACCGGGGCCAAATGCTCTGTTGCCGCAGACTCCGGCCCCAGCCCAGGCTCCATCCGACCGATGGTGGCCCCACCCTTTCGATGCTCCCCCGTTCCCTTTGGCAGACGGCATAACTGAGGGCACCGCGCCGATTGGCACGGATCAGGATGCTGGCGATGGTCCTCTCCAGAAGGCGCTCCTGGGCACCAAATGGGATAAGGAACGCGTTCGCGTCTATGGATGGCTCGATTTGGGCTATACGGCTAGTACTTCTAACCACAACGATTTTCCGAATACCTATGACATCATGCCAAACCGGCCCGTGCTGGATCAGTTGATCCTCCGTTTTGAGCGCACTCCCGACACGGTGCAAACAGACCACAACGATTGGGGATTCCGATTCACCAGCCTCTACGGTATCGACTATCGGTTTACCGCTGGGGACGGCTACTTCTTCGATCAGCTACAGCAGCATAATCAGCTCTACGGCTACGACCCGGTGGAGATGTATTTCCAGGAGTACTTCCCGAAGATCGGCGGTAAGGGCGCCCTTCTACAGGTGGGCCGCTATATCTCGCCATGCGACATCGAGGCTCAGTTGTCCCCCGATAACTACACGTATAGCCACACTCTGATGTACTCCGTCGACCCGTATACCTATACGGGCGCGGAGTTTACGGTCGAATGGAGCAAAACCTGGTCTACCCTCGTTGGCATTGACGCGGGCAACGACAAATCACCGTGGGAAAAATCGGCCAGCCTGAACTTTGAGGGCTTAGTGGGCTGGCATTCACCTACTAATAACGACACGCTATGGGGTGGCGTGGATCAGATCGGAAATGGGCACTACTCCTACGGGCACGATAGCGAGCAGATTACGGACCTTGTCTGGACCCATAAGTTCGATGATCGGTGGCATATGCTTTCTGAGGTGTATTACATGTGGGAATACGATTCGCCCATGGGAGGCACGGAGGTCGACGGTCCGACCCAACCATTCGCGGGTGGCGGCGGTCCTGGGCCGATCATCCCCGGCCAATCGCATGCGAACGGCTACACGACATACCTCGAGGATAAGCTCGATAAGACGAGCTATCTGACCTTCCGCACGGACTGGCTCGGCGATCCAGAAGGCTGGAGAACCGGCGTCCCGAACAACTACTACAGCCTCACAATCGGCTATGCCAAGTGGCTCAACTCTACAACGACGTTTCGACCAGAGGTCCGCTATGAATGGGCCGACAAGAATGAGGCTTATGATAACGGTACGCGTAGGTTCCAATGGACGCTTGCCGCTGACATAATCTTCCACTTCTAGGAACAGGTCGACCATCGGGTTTGAGCGACGGGCTTTCCGACGACGCCTTCACCCTTGGATGCAAGCGCATCCACTGGTGAAGGCGTCGGTTTAGTCCGTGGCGAGCAGCGGATGATTTCTCTGTCGTTCCTGGCGCGCCTGAAAACGGTCGAGTCATTCGTGCGATGAATCGCACGTCGATGGTCTTTTCCGCCTTCTGGAAATTGCCTCTAATACGGCTATTTCCAAGTTAGAGCCAGATGGAGCCTGGCTCCAGGACCCTTCGATCAGGAAAACGGCGCGGGATACACATGTCCGTCGGCTATCACCAAAACTTGGTCGCCGTCAACCGGGGAGACCTTGGCGCAGCCGGTGAACTCGCCAAACGCGGGAAGGACCGCCATCTTTCGTCCAAACCAAAAGCAAGGAAGCTTGATCGCCTGCCGTCCATAGCCCTCCATGACCACCCCAGGGTGAACGTGCCCGGAAAGCACGTAACCGTCCTTGTTTGATTGAGGAATGTGGCAAAGCGCAAACGGCGTCATAGGATACGGCTCGGTTACTTGGGTTACGTTAGCTTCAGAGGACAAGGGACCAGATTTTGCGTCATGGTTGCCTTCGATAAGGACGATGGCTACTTGGCAGTGAAACCGCCTCCAAGCTAAAAAGTCTCCGTAAAAACGGTCGGTTCGTCCCGCCTTTGCATGCCACAGATCGCCGAGCAACACGAGTTTTTCGGCGCCGCTCGATTCCAAGACGCGGCTGAGTCGGCATAGGGTTTCGGAGGTGGCCCCGAAAGGGATTGGGATTCCCGAGGCTAGCATCGCCGAGTCTTTCCCTAGATGGATGTCCGCCACGAACAAGGTCGAAGCCGCCGGCCAAAACAAAGCCTTCTCCGCAAACGCCACCATCCTTTCCCCCGCGATGAAAACGTCGTGCTGCACAGCCACCGCACATTATGGGACCGCGGACTCGAGTCCACACAAGAGTTATATCCCGTCAGCCTCTTTCTCCAGTTTCAAAGACATCTTTTGGATTCGATCCGAAATGTTTTCGCTGGTGACGGTGCCTCGAAGACGATCTACGAGGATAGGAAATGCCATCGGGGTTGGCTTCGGAGGGGTGGTGATCAGTAGCTTCGAACGCTGTAGTCTTTCCAGGGCTTCTCCCATCCGGCTCTTTTCCAGTTGGCGCTCAAGCACTTCCCTTTCCGCTTGTTGTAACAGCATGTTCTTAGGGTCATACCGGGCAAAAACGTCATAGAAGAGGCCGCTGGTGGCTTGCACCTGCTTGGCGGACTTGTTCATCCAAGGGTAACCCTGAAACACTAGCCCTGCAATTCGGGCGATCTCACGAAACTGCCGTTTTGCCATTTCAGCGGCATTCAGACTGGCGATAATGTCTTCCGATAAGTTTTCCGAACTCAGGAGGCCCATTGCAATCGCCTCTTCGAATCTCGCCTCTTCGGGCGCGAGGAGTTCGAGTCCGTAGTCGTTACAGGCGATGCTGAATGTAATCGGTTGATGGAGCGACATGCGGTACGCAAAGAGAGCCGCGAGCCCCTCATGGACCAGGCGACCTTCGAAGGGGTAGATGAACAGGTGATGTCCTTCACTGGTTTGTACGCGCTCGACGAGGAGTTCGTCTTCAGCCGGAATCGACGACCATTTGGCCTGCAAGGTCAGAATCGGAGCAAGTGATTCCATCTCTGGCGACCGCAATTCTCCGTGCTTCGCAAACTCCAGCTCCTGCCGAATCGCATGGGACAATTCCGTCGAGAGCGGGACTCGACCTCCTGCCCAACGTGGGACAATCCCCCGTCGGTTGGTAGCCTTTCGAACCCAGGCGGTCATATCTCTTATCCGAACAAACTCTACCAAGCGTCCTCCAAAGAGAAATCGATCTCCCGGATTGAGTCGGGATAAGAATGACTCTTCGACGGTGCCGAGTCGCGCTCCACCGACGAATTGGACGGTCATTGCCATGTCGCTAACGATCGTTCCAACCATAAGCCGATGTCGGCGGGCAATATCCTTGTCCTCAACCCGATAGATTCCATCGTCGCCAAAGACGACTCGCCGATATTCCGGATAAGCCCTGAGAGTCTCGCCTCCTCGCACGACAAAGTCGAGAGCCCATTCCCATTCCTTCTCCGCCAGGTCGCGATAGGCTACGGTTGTCCGCACCTCGTCAAACAGCTCCTTCGAACTAAATCCAGGACCGACCGCAATGCTGACCAAGTGCTGGGCAAGCACGTCGAGAGGTTTAGAGAGGTTTTGCCGGTTCTCGATCTTTCCTGCCAATGCCGCTTGTCGAGCGGCTGCAATGTCGACCATCTCGAATGCGTGAGTTGGAACGCAGGTCACACGACTGGCGATTCCGGGGCGGTGCCCGCTTCGCCCCGCTCTCTGAAGCAGCCGGGCAACACCCTTTGGGCTGCCGACTTGGAGAACTCGGTCGACCGGAGAGAAATCGACGCCTAAATCGAGGCTGGACGTGCACACCACGGCGCGAAGTTTTCCCTGCTTCAAGTCGTTCTCAACTGCTTCTCGAGCTTCCCGGTCGAGCGAACCGTGGTGAAGCGCGACTTGACCGGCCCATTCGGGACGACTGTCCAGGATTTGCTGATGCCAAATCTCGGATTGCGAGCGCGTATTGGTAAAGATCAAACAGGTACCGCTCCCCTCGATCGCCTCAACAACTGCGGGAATCATCGTGGTACCAAAGTGTCCCGACCAAGGGAAGCGGCTGATGTTCTTGGGTAGGACGGAATCGATGAAAATCTCCTTTGAAAGGTGACCCATGACGATTCGGCCCTGGTTTCCGAGGCCGAGGAGGGTCTCAGACGCTTCTTGCAAGTTGCCTAGCGTTGCCGAGACCCCCCATGTCTTTACTTCGGGTTTCATCCGTCGTACCCGAGCAAGCGCTAACTCGGTCTGAACTCCACGCTTGGTCGACAGTAACTCATGCCACTCATCGACCACGATGCACCGAAGATCGCCGAACAGCTCTTCAGCATCGGGCCTTGTCAGCATGAGCATAAGGCTCTCCGGCGTGGTGATTAAAGCGGTGGGAAGTTGCTCGCCCTGCTTTTTGCGCAGACTGTTTGACGTGTCCCCGGTTCGCGTCTCGACTGTCCATGGAATTCCCAAGTCGGCCAGCGGAAGCCTGAGAGACAATTCGGTATCCGCCGCAAGAGCACGTAAAGGCGTGATCCAAAGGACTCGCAAATCAGGGGCATCGCTCCGCTTGCCGGTACTCGTCTTTGTTTCGGGGTTCTCGCGAAGCCACTCGCCCAGAGGTCCCATCCAAGCCGCAAGGGTCTTCCCGGTTCCAGTCGCAGAGTGGATTAAACCGCTCTGTCCATTCAAATATGCCCCCCAGACCTCTCGCTGAAAATCAAACGCATCCCAGCCCTTTTCGCGGAACCAGCATTCGAGGCGGGAAAGAGGCATTGCGTTAAATTGGTCCTTGAAGGGGCTCATGGGCCATGGATTCTATTCTAACCTCACTTGCCCTTCGCGTCTCTCCAAGGACCTTGAAAAGCTCTTAGGGCGGATACATGCGAACACCTGCGCCCTTCCATTTTCTTGATTGAAAAGACGCTACCTTGCTTTACGGCCATTGTGCATTCCCATAACCATGACGCTTGCTTCGAAGCGAGTGGCCACTGGTTGCTCGTCCGAATCCCTCCAAATGGGGCGCCTTGCGTCGCCCTTGTTCCCACAGATGGTAAACTGTTGTCTATGTTCCTGGACGAAGCGGTTGTTACATTTAGTTCTGGCCGCGGCGGGTCTGGGGCGGTTAGTTTTCATCGAGAAAAGCACGTTCCGCGCGGAGGGCCGAATGGCGCGGACGGCGGACGGGGTGGCGATCTCATTCTGGTTGCGGATCGCAACCGTCGAACTCTGTACGATTTGAAACTCCAACAGCACTTGGAGGCTGGCGACGGGAGTCACGGAGTCGGCAACAAACGTGGGCGAGACGCAAAGAACGTAGAAGTCAAAGTTCCCATCGGCACGGTCGTCACAGACACGGCGACCGGCGAGGTAGTCGTCGACATGGCGACGAACGGGATGCGCTACGTCCTGTGCCAAGGCGGCAAAGGCGGTTTTGGAAACGCCCATTACACCAGCAGTGTCCGGCAAGCGCCGAACTTTGCGCAAAAGGGAGCACCTGCCGAACGAATCGTGGCAAAGCTTGAATTGAAGCTCCTAGCCGATGTCGGCTTGGTAGGTTTGCCCAACGCGGGAAAGAGCACGCTCATCTCACGGATCAGCGCCGCGCGACCCAAGATTGCGGACTATGCGTTCACGACGATCATTCCGAATCTGGGAGTTGTTTCTTACCAGGACGATACGTTTGTCGTCGCCGACATGCCAGGTCTGATCCATGGCGCCAGTATGGGTGTTGGGCTTGGGCATCAGTTCTTGAAACACGTGGAGCGAAACCGTGTGCTTGTGCATGTCGTGGATTGCTATCCTGCGGACGGCTCCGACCCGGTTGAAAACTACAAGACGATCGAAGACGAAATCAGGCTCTATTCCGAATTGGTTTGGGCAAGGCCCCGCATTATCGCTCTGAACAAGGTCGACGTGATCCCATCTGGAGATTTCAATGCGGTTCGAGAACGGTTCGAAGCACTGGGCAAGCCGATGTTCCCGATATCAGGTTTCACCGGCCAAGGATTGCCCGAATTGCTTCGCGAAATCGCGGAAACCCTTGCCGCTACAAAGCCTGCAGAGGACATTCCGATGCTGCTCCCCGCCCTCAAGGCAAGCTTCGACTTGGCCTTCGATGTAGAAGAGACCGAGGATGGGTTTGCCGTTACCGGTCGTCGCATCGAGCGGCTCGTCGCGATGACGGACCTCGAAAACGACGAAGCGGTGAGGTACCTTCACCGGAGGCTTGAAAGGATCGGTGTTATTGAGAAACTCCGCAACCATGGGGCTCACGAAGGCGACACCGTTACGATCGGTGAAGTCTCGTTTGCGTTTACGGACGAATAATGAGAATTGGAATACTAGGGGGCACCTTCGACCCACCACACAAGGGACATTTGGCGCTAGCTAAGGCGGCCGTCGAGGCGTTGCATCTCGATGAAGTGATCTTTCTTCCGGCAAACCGGAACCCTCTGAAATCCCGCAAGGTCCAAACACCGGCCAAACACCGGCTGGGAATGATCAGCCAGTTGATAAAGCACGAAGAAAACATGAGTTACAGCGACATGGAGATCACCCGTGGAGGCTCCAGCTACACGGTTGACACCTTGGGTGAGCTTCACATGGTCCGGCCTGCCGAGTATTGGTTCTTGATGGGGGCCGACTCCCTTCGCGGCATTGACGACTGGAAGAATCCGATCCGGCTCATGAAGCTCTGCCGTTTGGCGGTAGCTGTTCGACCTCCCTTGATCGTCGCCGATGTGCTTGTCAAGCTCCCAGAAGAGTATAAGGGCAAGGTTGACATCATTCAGATGCCCGCCATGGACGTCTCCTCGACCCAGATTCGTGACCGTATACAGCGCGGTCAAAACGTAAGCCCATGGATTACTCCGGAAGTCTTACAATACATCCACACACATAAATTGTATCAAACCGCATGACAGCCGAAGAAAAAGTACTCAAAATCACCGAAGCCGCCGACGATATGAAGGCGGAGCAGATCGAAACGTTGGACGTTAGGAACAAGACCTCAGTGGCCGAGTTCTTCATCGTCTGCAGCGGCACAAGTGACCGCCATATCGATTCAATTGCCGAAAGGGTCGCTGAAAAGTTGGCGATCAGTAAGATCAAAGCCCTACGCATCGAAGGCGAACGAAGCGGTTGGGTGCTGCAAGACTATGGCGACGTCATTTTTCACGTTATGAAAGAGGAACAGAGACAGTTCTACGACCTCGAAACTCTCTGGAAAAACGCCGCCGTCGACCCAAATTTACCGAGATAGGCGATAGGTAATGCACTTCGATGTCGTGCGCCGCAGTCTGTGAATTTGCTCAGGTTCATACTGCTCAGAGGATTTCTAAGGGGTCATTGAACTTCTTATCCGTGTTCGCGTCTATTCCGGCCATCGGCTTTCTTAAGCCTGATACGAAATGACAAAGACAAGGATTAATTGATGAAACTGAAGACCCTGATGCTATCCATCCTGCTCGTATTGGCGAGCATTTCCGTCACATCCAGCGCATTCGGACAGGAAGTACATAAGCGGATCGTCCACCAGCACAGGCGCATCCACCAAGGTGTTAAGAGTGGCAAGCTCAATCACCGACAGGCATCCAAACTACGGTCAGTCGATGCCCACGTGCATACCCGAGCCGTCAAGGATCGCCTGCATAACCAAGGCAGACTAACTCCAGCCCAGCGACACCGCCTAAACAAGACGCTCAACAAGAACAGCCGCCGGATCTAAAAGAAAAAGCACGACGGCGTAAAAGCGCCCTAATAAGCCGTTGACCTTCAACGCTGTCCGACCTTGGCACGCTAGTCAAGATCGGACAGCGCATCTATGAGGACCGTACTTCACTAGCCTGAAGGTGATCCATTTCTTGCTTTTTCCGTGAAGATTAGATTGTAGTAACAGTAGAGGTTCATCGTGTTAGAATGAGCTACATGAAGAAGCTCACCCTGATCGTTCTCTTACTTTCATCTTTGATTGGGATCTCGTTTGGGCAACTCTATGCGGGTGAGCAGTTTTCGGCATCTAGCGGCCAGGATGTTTCGCTGGATGGCGGAAAACTCGTAATCCAGCCAACTACTGCATTCTCAGGCAGTTGCCTCCCTGGCAGGCTTGCCCCTTTTGCGCCGGAGATGGTACCGGGAACAGCTTATTCCATCGGGCCTGGCGCTATTGCTGTCACCTACACGGTTACCATCAAATATAACCCTAGAACTCTGCCAGCCGGGGTTGCTGCATCCAAATTACGCCTGTACCAAGTTGAGAATTACGAGTGGTCGCCTGTCACGGGATCCGAAGTCAACACAACCACATTCACGGTGACTGGAAAGATGACTTCGACCGGCACGTTTGCCGTGCTTACAGGGACGCCGCCTGCCTTTGAAAACCGGATTTACTATCGCACTTATCTGAGCGGTGAGGCGACCCTATACCGTGCGTTGCCGACAAACCTGCAGGCTGAGCCTCTTTCAAACCTAACGGGCTTGGCTGGCGCCTATATGCACGAACTGGTCGTATCGCCTCAGCGAAATTGGCTCTGTGTCATTCGATATAACCCGATAAGCGGGTATGACCTTTATCTAACCAACATCGATGGAAGCAATCCGACCCTCCTGTTTGGAGGGTGGGCAGACGCAGACGGAATTGCAGTTAGCTCCGACGGCTCAACGATCTACTTTGGCTATGAAAAGGTTGGGTCGACGCTTTGGAATGTAGTTAAAATCTCAGTGGCAACCGGCGTTCAGACGATGGTCCATTCGGGTGGCTCGACCTGGGGACCATCCTTAGGAGGAGGAACTGTCGCCTTTGCGGACGGCGAGACGATCACTACAATTAGCTCGACAAATGTTGTGTCAACGTTTAAGTCGCCGGTAGCCGACGGTGCAGTGGATAACGGACTTGAAGTGTCCAACGATGGCACGAAGGTTATTTGGTCCACGGATGACGGGACGGTATACAGTGCTTCAATCAAAGGAACTGGCCTAACCAAGTTGCTACCTGGGAGCAGTCAACTGGGAGCAAATGTAAATCCGCATTGGAGTCCGGATGGCTCAATGTTTGCGTATGAATCTTGGGTTGGCGGATCACCGGGATTGTATTTCGTTTCCCTCAGCAACCTGAGTAACCCGACCCAATTCATTGGCAGTAATTCCAATTTGGGCTCTGCCATGACGAAGAGTGCTCAGATATTGGGCTGGCGATAAGTCCGGTGACGGTTGCTTGTTGTTGTAAAGTACGCCTCACCCTCTCAACTCGATCGACGCAGCTTTGCCAGCCCATTGTCGGTCAGAATCGCTCTTGTGCTCCTCATAACTTCGCCCCGAGAAATCGCAGACCAGCCCATATCGTTCTGCTGCAGTCCAAATAACGACCTTTATCGGGCGTTGAACAGGCCAGGGCATTCCTATGTGCGCTATTCGACGGTTCAGTCAACGTTTGACGCGGCGCCCGTTGGTTCTGGAGTACTCATTTTGGGAGGAGAAGATGAGACTGATGTCCTGAGGTTACATGCGTCGAAAAAGAACCTCAAGGTCTTCGTCGAATTGCCGCTAAAATCGGGAGCGATTAAACGGATCGAATGGGAACGAGTGATCGTCACCGGAGATCAATTTGGTATGGCATTGCCTAAGGGGAGCATTCTATCGATAAGCAGGCAACCTATATCGGTTCATGAAGCTGCCAATCCCCTTCTTGCGATTGGCCGGGTCGCGGGCTTCGATAGACTAGCATTTGGCCTGCCGACCCACATCGATCCGCTGTTATGGATGCGGGACGAGAACACCATGGTTGCTGCCGCACCCCTCACCGCGTTTTCAACTGCCCGGTTTGCTCCCTCGAAAGCCTGGAAACCAGTCATACAAGCAGTTGTCAGTTGGCTCGGAGCGCCGAATTTGGCACACGCGTTTTCGTGGGAACCAGAAGTTCACCCGGTATATGGTCTCAATGAACGCCTGCCATCGAGGGTCGAAAGCCAGACTGCCCAGCGAGCCGCATCCTGGTTTACCCAATCTCATTTGATTCTAAAGGACCCAGACGAGGCGATTTACTTGAAGGCGGATCAATGGAACGACAGGGTCGGTCCAGCGCCTGCCGGTGGTGGCAATGGGACGCTTGGAATTATGGAGGGGTACTCATCGGCGATCAACGGTTCCGGCAATCAGATGGTTCGATACTACCGCCGAGCTGATTGCAACGCTGAATCGGCGATGGCGCTGTCATTGGCAGGCAACCCTCAGCAAAAGGAGATCGGTGGAAATATCGCCGATTTTATTGCCTTGAAGAGCGAGGTCCTTCACCGCGATCCCGAAAGGAGCTCATTCGGACTGGTTGGATGGAACGATTTGCCGAACAATAGGGGAACCTTCTACGGCGACGACAATGCACGATACATATTGGGGTTGATAGGAGCGGCAGGCGCCTTGAGGCAAAGCAAGTGGGACGATCAGATCCTCCGGTGCATCTTGGCCAACTTCAGAACGTCAGGGCGAAATGGGTTTAGGGGTGATGCAATTGGGGAGGGCGAACTTGAACGCCTGGGATGGAAGCACTTTTATGATTCTCCACTCGTCAACATGGCCCCTCACTTCGAGGCCTATCTTTGGGCGCTTTATCTTTGGGCTTATCAAAAGACAGGATTCATACCGCTTCTCGATCGAACAGAAAAGGCGATCGAACGCGTCGTTTCATCGGGTGAGAACGCCTGGACCTGGACAAACGGATCCCAGCAAGAACGGGCTCGCATGCTTCTGCCACTATCGTGGCTGATTCGCGTGGACGACACTCCGGTTCATCGGGAATGGCTGCAGAAGATGGCCTATGAGGTCATTCGGTACCAAGTGCCCTGCGGGGCAATACGCGAGGAGTTTGGCGACCTGTCGCATGGAATTGCCGGCCCTCCGCGTACGAACGAAGCATTTGGAACCGGTGAGACGCCCCTTATTCAGGAGAATGGCGATCCGCTCGCTGACATGCTCTACACATCCAATTTTGCCTTTCTCGGCTTGCACGAGGCGGCCGAGGCGACAAAGGGCCCGGTTATCCGAAGAGCGGAGGACCAGCTTGCCAAATTCCTATGTCGGATTCAAATCCAATCCAAGACGCACCCTGAACTGTCGGGGGCATGGTTTCGCGCCTTTGACTTCGGCGACTGGGATTACTGGGCCAGCAATGCCGATCTGGGTTGGGGCGCATGGAGCATCGAGACTGGCTGGAGCGTATCATGGATCACGACGATCCTTGCGTTACGGCAGCGCCACATTGCCTTCTGGGACGTGCATCCCGGATTCAAAACAAATTTGGGCATTCTGAAGCAGATGCTTCCCTCGGGATAGCCGCGATTAGGCCCGTCTTGAAACTGAGACTGTAGTAGCGATTGACTCTGATTCTAACCTGATCGCATTTGCGAACCGGAATAAACAATAAGCACTCCAGGCGAGGAAATCATGCCCCCAATGAAAAGCGCAGGTTGCCAAATAGGCCGACGGTATAGGCTATGAGAAGGCCAACGAAGAAGATGGCGACTCCGGTCAGTCCAGTTTTGGCTTTCGGGTCTAATTGTTGCCACATCGTTTAACTTTTGTCGATGCTGCACAGGATTCGGTTGATGTAATATTGGCTGGATGACCAGCCGCAGGAAAGTCCGTCGATCTAGCTACGATGTGGCTTTCGACTAGTCTTGTATCGTTGTGATTATTCTACGTCTCGTTCTTTTGGGAAAGCTGGAAATCAGTGACTCTCTAACATCCAATACCATAAGCTCATATCAACGCCGCAGAGCATAGAATCTGGTTAAGGAGCAAAACTTGGCACTTCAATGCAATCAACTTCTCTTAAAGGTTTCGGATTTAAAGGTAGCGCGCGACTTCTACGTTGTCAAGCTGGGCCTAGAGATCATTGAAAATCATCCCCGTATGTTTGCAATCAGAGCGGGCGATGTTCGCTTTTCTATCTCGGAAGGAAGCAAGCCCAAAGAGGAATCCGATGAGGACTCTGCAGTGACAATCATGCTTCGAACGAGTGACTTGGATCACGCTGTAGCGGAATTGAACTCGAGGGGCGTTGAATTCGATGGTGAAATCCACACCGCCCCAGGATTCATGCGCTTCATTTCGCTACGAGACCCAGACCGAAATCAGCTATATCTCACTGAATATCTTCGCGATCCGCTGATGCCGGTCTAGGTCCGCGATGCTGGCTAGGCCTTTGCAGTTATCGGGCCGATCCAGAGCGTGTTGTCTTGGTCGGAACTGGACGTGAAGCCTGCAATGTCCAAGATCACCATTTGTTTGACTTGCGAAAGGTCGAGCTTTGCACCCTTATCGGGCGAATCGTCAGAGATCTTCATGTCGGAGATCGGCAAAGAAAATGCCTTGGAGTGCGCCATGCCGGGAACATCTATTGTGGAGTTGAATTTAGCCCCGTTGACTTGCTCGATCTGAACGATCAACAGAGAGTCTTTCGCCGCGCCAACTTCAAACACAAGGTTCTTCTTCCCGGCAAGCGCGCCCATCTTCAGTGCTCGAACTGTTCCATTTACGTGCCCTGGATTGACATGGTAGTCCAACTTGAGCCATTTGCCAGTGAACGGTGAGTCCGTCGCCACCGACATTTGACTGATCCCAAACCCGATCCAAGACTCTTGCGGACGCGTGTAGGTATCGATCTTGTATCCATCGGCTCCCAAGGCAAATGAATCCGGCACTTTGACGTCGGAAAACTGAAAGTCTGAAATAAACAGATTTCGTGGTCCGGAAGTTACACCCAATAAATCGGAAATGGACTGGTTTTGAGCCAGAAACATCTCAGCGTCGATAATCGCTACCGACTCCACTTGGTCCGGATCCAGTTTGCCGTCTGGATCTTTGGGAGCATCGGGCTCCGTGCCGAGGGCAAAGTCTGAAAGGGATAGCTGGACTTCTTGCCAGACGTTCTTCCCTGCATGGCAAGCGGCGGAATAGCGGCCCCCATCCTTTTCCTGAAGCGTGACGACAACCGTTGTGGCATGATCGGCCTGCATCCAAAAATGAATGGAGTTCATCTTTGCGAGCTTCCCCACGCCTACTGAAAGGGCCGCGAGGCTCGCTTCGCCCGACCCAACCTTATAGCTATAGTCCAACGAGCCAGGGCTAGCCTTGAGATGGGGTTTATCGTAAATGGCCTCCACTTTGGCGCCCGAGCCGGACATCTGTCCGACGGACCACCCTTCGGTGCCTCGATCAAACGTGTTGTGCGGCAAACCCGCATCCTGCTTCCCGGTCACGACCAAAAGACTTAAGACAAGTGGAGTTAGCATGGCGTTCAGAAAATAAGACAGCGGCTTGCAACAACTGGTTGCAAGCCGCTCCTAAACAATCAACTTCAAGGCTTGAATTTCTTCGTCGCCAGCCAGGCATCGCCCAATTTCTTTTGAGCAGGCGTTGGGTTCGCGGCTCGCTCAACTCCGTAAATGTCCCTGGTTGCCGAGACCGGCGTTACCTGGACGTCCAATGTTTCGTCGCCTCGTTTAATGCTCAGCTTGATGGTAGTTCCGGCAGAGGCATCTTTGGTCTGGCGCGTCATATCCGCCGCCAAGCCGCCACGCCCGCCGTTCTCAAGAGGATTGCCGTTGACGGACAGAATCTGGTCTCCCACTTGCAGCTTCCCTTCTGCGGATGAGCGAACCGCGGTCACCGACAAGGTTCCAGCGCCCGGAAATCCGCCAAAACTAAAGCCAAGATCGACGTAAGGATCGGGTTTTACCGTAACGGCAAGTCCGGCCTTCGCTAGGGTGTCCTCAATAGCCATCCCATCCGCTTTCATTACGACGCGGTCATAGACTGCGCCCATATCTTCCCCGCCAAACCGTACGAGTTGCTTTCTAATCTCGTCTTCTTCGAATCCAGGTTTGTCATTTCGGCATAGTTCCCAAAGTGCATGCTCGACGTCGTCCAGAGTGTGCTTCCCCCCGGTATGCGCTCGCATTTCAATGTCTAAAACCATTCCTGCAAGCCATCCGAGGTTGTAGTAGCTGATGAGGTATCCGTTGCTGTTTCCGCGCCCTCCGTTAGACTCGTCGACCCGCAAACTGGACTCGTTGGGGCCTACAAGCTTGTAGGATGGGTTGTTTCGAACGGCCTGAAGATTCGAGGCGATCGCTGCAAAGTAAGACTTATCGTCGATGCCGCCATATCGATACGGAAGAGTGTAAGCGTAATAGTCGGTGACCCCTTCCAGCCACCAAATAGCGCCAGTTTGAGGCAGCTTCGTGTAGTCGAATGGCCCAAGCGGTTTCGATCGGATCCGTTTGACGTTCCATAAATGAAAGAACTCATGAGCCAAAACGCTCTTGGCTCGAGGCCCGACGCCCGACGCGAGTGAGATTTGGGTACTGCTCAGGTGCTCGAGCCCTCCCGCTCCATCGGCAGAGTCATTGACGGCAAAGTGCCAGACATATTTGTCGTAAGGCGCACTATCGCCAAAGAAATCAGTCTCGATGTCGCTCACGAATTTACAGGCGGCCATCAGCTTTTCGCGATCAACCTTCGATTTTGCAGCGCCGCGCATCACAATCCAGTGGGGTTTGCCGCGACTCTCATATTTATCGACCGTAAGGTCTCCCGTACTTACAGGGTTATCCGCGAGTACGTCATATGTCTTGGCGGTATAGACGTTCGAGCCTGGCTTTGTTTCGTTCAAACCAAGGTAGACGGGCCATCCGGAAGGCACGTTGATCGTCAAGACGCATTTTTCCAACCGATGGCTTGTTTCGTATAGATACGTAGATGGGCCGCTCCAGTTGATGGCGCCATCTGCAAATTCCCTTGCGCCAAGGGGGATATCGTACGCTATGTTGGTTTCCTTTGCGGGAGCTACGATCCATGTGCAGACACTGTTGTCCACGACTTTGCTGGCTAGTCCGTCCTGATACTTCTTATGAAGGACGTCGATCTTGACGTCGATAGTGAGTGGATGTCCTTTGCCATCGGTTGCGGTCAGGTTTTTTACGTTCTTGAAAGTGTCTCGCAGGACATAACCGCCGGGACCCCAATTTGGAATTTGAAACTTGGATCCGTGGGATACTCCCGAGAGATGCATCGTCACATGTAGGACCTTCGTGTCGGGATGGACATCAACGGTGTACTTCACATCGGCCAATGACAGGGCTGAGGTGAGGGCGAGACAAGAGATCATTGCTGCGACCGCGCCGCGTCGATAAGCTAGTCGGTATCGATTCGACCGATTATGAGGTAAATTCATGTTGCTCCAATTATAACCACAGTCAGTTCTTGCCCCTTCTGCTCAAAGTCCAGGTTGGAACCAAGCTTTCTGTTCCAAACAGAAACGTCATGGTTACTAGATCTGTTTTAATGCTGGACAAAAATGGGTCAGTAGCCTCTTTATAATTGCCTCAAGATGTCATAGGGGTGTTTCAAAGTCATGTCGCGGTGATAATATCCAGCTATGACAAAGTTCGCCATCTGTCTATGTGGACTCATCGCTCTTTTGGGTTGCTCACACGACGAATCAAATGTAGTCGGTACCTGGAAGTCTAAGAGTGCGATCTTGGTCTTTAAGGATGACAAGACCTGGAACATTGTTGGCCTCTCGTTCGATTCGGGTACGTGGATCCAGGTTGGATCCGTTGTTACCATCACGCCCCAGAAAATCAAAGACGAGACCCGCGACGATTATATGAAGAATCTGAAGGCGAGCAAAGAAGATCAGTTGGAAGGATTACAAAAGATCGAAAAGGCATTTTCGCCGGTCAATTTGACTTTAGACGCGGGGGGAACCATCCTGAGAGATAAATCGGGCAAACTGGGTGACCTTACCCGACAAAAATCCTAGTTCCGTTTTTGCCTGCAACCTAACTTCCTGAGCAACTTCCTTTTTCACATATGAATCGCCGGGCAGGGGCTGTTAGGGCGCGTTGAAACAAGATGCGTCGTTGTTTGTATTCCGCTTCCCAGGTACGCATGGGCTTCTCCGCGGGGCCGGAGACCGCTAGATGCACGCTGAGGCTCTATGGCCAGCGTCGGGGGAAGCGACAACCCAGGAAACTCGGGTTGCATAGGGCGCCTGTCAGTTTTGCGGATGGATCCTGGGCTATGGCTTGAATTGATGCTCCACGTCGGTATTCCATTCAAACAATCAACCGCACCTTCCGTCCAATATTTTCAGAGCAACGAGCATTTGACTGGCAGAAGCCTCCTATTCACTCGAATTCGATGGAAAGAACAAGGACTGACCGGTATGAGAGAAGCACAACATCATGATCGGAAAATTGAACAATGAAGAAATTGACCAGTTGCTGGACGCAACGCTCGTTGGTCACCTGGGATGTCACTTTGATGGTAGAACTTACATCGTTCCCATAAGCTTCGCTCGCCAAGAAGACTGCCTTTTCGGGTACACGACCGTCGGAAAGAAAGTCCAGATGATGCGTGGGAACCCAGACGTTTGCGTTCAAGTCGAAAACATCACGAACCTGGACGATTGGCAGAGCGCGATCGTGTGGGGTCGATTTGAAGAGCTTTCCGGAACCGAAGAGATCGATGCAATGGTCTGCCTAGTCGAACGATACAGTGAGGCCTTCGAAGCCTTACCGTCCGGCAGTGTCCGCGGCCGAGATGTTGCGCCACCCCGGCTGGACGGTCAACCAGTTGGCAACGTCCTCTATCGAATTCGAATTAGCGAGAAGACGGGAAGATTTGAAAGGCCAGATATTTAGGCGGAATCCACAACAACAAGATGAAACAAGCACCTACAGGGCGCCCTGCTTTTTGGGCATCTGAACCGGACGCCGAAATACAGAAACTCAAAACCACGAACCGTGGTCTTTCGGCTGCCGAAGCTGGTGCACGTCTTGTTCAATATGGACCCAATACGTTAAACGAGCGCGCAAAGACAAGCGACCTCATTCTCTTTTTGTCCCAATTCCGAAGTCCGATCATGATTCTGCTCATGGTTGCGGCTGGACTCTCAGCAGGAACAGGCGATCCAACCGACGCTTCGATTATTTTCGCCATTATCATTGGAAGTAATCTTCTCTCCTTCTTTCAGGAGCGTGGTGCAAATGGGGCGATCGAGAAACTGCTTGGACTTATTCAGTCGACTACCAGAACGCTGCGCGATGGGAACGAGGTCGAGATTCCAACCTCCCAAATCGTTCCTGGTGACGTGGTCCTCCTTCATGCGGGCGACATCGTGCCAGCCGATGGTCTGATACTCACTCTAAACCAGCTTTCTGCGAATGAATCCACGATGACCGGCGAGTCGTTTCCAGTGGAAAAGCAGCTGGGGGCTGTGGATGCCAAGGCTTCTCTGTCGAAGAGGATGAACTCGCTATTTGCCGGCACGTTCGTCCAAAGCGGCTCCGCCGAGCTCCTTGTGTGTGCAACTGGTCGGCAAACTGAGTTAGGGTCCATCTCCGATTCATTGAGGGTACGTCCCCAAGAGACTGATTTCGAACGCGGAATTAGGATCTTCGGAATGCTGCTTATGGAGGTCACTCTCCTTCTGACTTTCAGCATCTTCGCGATCAACGTTTATCTCCACAAGCCGGTCCTAGACTCATTCATGTTTGCCCTCGCGCTTGCAGTGGGGCTGACGCCGCAATTACTTCCCGCGATCATCAGCATCAACCTCACCAAGGGCGCCCAGAAGATGGCCAAGAACAAGGTGATTGTCAAGAGACTCGCGGCGATCGAGAATTTTGGGAGCATGAACATCTTCTGTTCCGATAAAACGGGCACCCTGACTGAAGGAGCGGTCCAACTGTCCTCGTGCCTTGATCCCGACGGAAAAGAATCCCAACAGGTTCACGTTTACGCGTTCCTCAATGCTAAATTCCAATCGGGATACGACAATCCGATTGACCAGGCTATCGTCGCCAACGCGGTCGGAATCGAGGGCTACACTTGTCTTCAGGAGCTTCCCTACGACTTTCAAAGAAAGCGATTAAGCGTCCTCGTCAAAAATGCCGACGCCCAGACCATGATCACCAAAGGAGAGCTAAAAAGTGTTCTCTCCGTTTGCCAAAAGGTTGGCGACGATGATATCGCGAGTCGCTTACCTGCGATCCTGGCCCACCTCGAAGAATACAGCAAAGACGGCTATCGGACTATCGGGCTTGCCACCAAACAGGTTTCAGGAACCACCGTTTCACTCTCCGACGAAGCAGCGATGTCGTTTGTTGGATTTCTCCTCCTGCTGGATCCACTCAAGGAGAACGTTCAACAGGATATTCAAGCCCTGAAGCAGTTGGGAATCCGGCTGAAGATGATAACCGGCGACAACCGGTATGTCGCAAGCACGGTCGGGAAATCTGCCGGAATCGAGAATGCGGAGCCTCTAACCGGCGACGATCTGCATCGCATGTCCGACGCTGAGTTGGCCCATCGAGTTAAAACGGTCGATATCTTTGCAGAAGTGGATCCGGATCAGAAGCGCCGAACAATCGTTGCCCTTCAACGTGCGGGGTATGTAGTCGGGTACTTGGGAGATGGTATCAACGATGCTCCGGCACTTCACGCCGCCGATGTTGGAATCTCGGTTTCGAATGCGGCCGATGTTGCCCGTGAAGCTGCCGATTTTGTCCTTTTGGAGAAGGACTTGGGCGTCCTGCAACGCGGGGTGATCGAGGGGCGAACGACTTTTGCCAACACGCTCAAATACGTCTTCATGGCGACCAGCGCGAATTTTGGGAACATGTTCAGCATGGCAGGCGCTTCCCTGTTTCTCCCGTTCCTTCCGTTGTTGCCAAAGCAGATCCTCTTGGGGAATATGCTTACCGACTTTCCGGAGATGAGCATCAGCACCGACTCTGTTGATCCCGAGATGATCGACACTCCTCAGGTTTGGGACATACATTTCATCAAGAAATTCATGGTTGTGTTTGGCCTCGCGAATTCGGCTTGCGACTACCTGACGTTCGGCATCCTGCTACTGATCATGCACGCTACCAACGTGCAGTTCCGTACCGGTTGGTTTATCGAGAACATCGTTACCGCTGCGCTGATCGTACTTGTGATTCGTACGCGAAAGCCGTTCTGGAAGAGTCGGCCAAGCCCATTGTTAATGGGGCTGACTGGCGCGGTTGTGGTGGTCTCCCTGGCACTTCCCTATACACCGCTCGCCCACATATTGGGGCTTGAACCACTCTCAGGTGTATTCATGCTCGGCTTAGCCGGAATCATGGTCTTTTACATTATTGTGGCTGAGTTCTGTAAGGCAGTTTTTTACCGGAAAGTACACTTACCCGTGCACCCAAGGTTAAAGAGAAGCCGACGATATCACCGATAAAGTCTCGTTTGCGATTTGCCGCTCCTCGTCGGTTCGAACAACCCAAACCGACGGGACCTGCGATCCAGAAAGGCAAGTAACCGCATCGCCTCCAATTTGGCCGGTCGGCTCTCCAATACCGAGCGAGCCGAGTCGGCGACAAATCCGCCCTCGCATATCCGCCGAGTGTTCGCCAATTCCGCCCGTGAAAACGAGGGCATTCAGACCATTGAGAACGACCGAATAGGATCCAACGTACTTGGCAACACGATATGCGAAGGACTCTAACGCAAACTCCGCCTCTGGATCCCCTTTGGACGCGAGTCCTTCCAACTCGCGCACGTCGCCGCTCTGTCCAGACAGGCCGAGCAAGCCAGATTCGTGGTTTAGGAGGTAATCCACCTGTGACACCGTCATTTTTGCTTCTCGAAGTAAATACAGGACTGCTCCGGGGTCAATGTCACCCGATCGGGTTCCCATCACGAGGCCCTCGACCGGCGTCATTCCCATGCTTGTTTCGATGCTCTCGCCATTCAGAACCGCACAAATGCTGGCCCCGTTTCCGAGATGGCAGGCGACAATTCGACCGTCCTTGGTCCCACGAACGGCTTCCATTTTATCGATTACATAGCGATAGGAGATTCCGTGAAATCCGAATCGACGGACGAATTTCTCCTTGGCGTGGGCGCTCGGTATCGCGTATCTTTCCGCAAGTGCCGGTATCGTTCGGTGAAAAGTCGTATCAAAGACTGCTACGAGCGAATGTTCTGGGCGGAGTTTTTGTACCGCTTTGATCACATCCAAATCGCGAGCATTATGGAGTGGCGCGAGGGGCGCCAACTCGAGGATCGTCTGCACAACATCCGAATTGACGAGAGTCGCACATTCAAATCGGTCACCGCCATGAACGACCCGACATCCAACTGCGTCAATCTCTCCGATACGGTCGAGTACGTGAGACACTGCCTCGGGCATCTTGATGTGGCCGACTTGTTCGGATATTTCCTTCCCATCGCCGATCGTCATCGTCAATAATGCCTCGTCCTGACCAAGTCGGTCGACCACGCCACGGGTAAAACGCTGTCCAGACGCCATGTCGAACAGGGCGAATTTGAGCGTCGAACTTCCTGCGTTAAGGGAGAGGATCCTCATGAGTGCGAAGGCCAGGCCCAGTTTGCGATTTCAGGCATGTCCTCGCCGTGACTGCAGATATAGCGCTGGTGTTCCATTAGCCGATCCCGCATCTCTTGTTTGAGATGGGCTGCATGATATCCCAGAGACGGCACCCGGTCGATCACATCTTCCACCAGGTTGAACCGGTCGATTCGGTTTCTGACGCACATGTCGAACGGGGTTGTCGTTGTCCCTTCTTCGACATAGCCGCGCACGTGTATGTTGTGGTGGTTCGCCCGCCGATAGGTCAGGCGGTGAATGAGCCACGGGTAGCCATGAAAGGCGAAGATGACCGGCTTGTCGGTTGTGAATAGCTCGTTAAAGCTCTCGTCCGACATGCCATGAGGATGCTCAGAGGTTGGCTCAAGCACCATCAGATCCACAACATTCACGACCCGCACCCTAAGTTCTGGTCTGGATTTCCTTAGAATCGCCGCCGCCGCCAATATCTCCAAGGTTGGGACGTCGCCCGCACATGCCAAGACGACTTCTGGATCCGCGTCTTGGTCGTTGCTCGCCCAATTCCAGATACCCGCACCTGCGGTGCAATGGTTGATGGCCTCGTCAATATTGAGATACTGAAGGGCAGGCTGCTTTCCTGCGACGATGACGTTTACGTAGTTCCGGCTCTTCAGGCAATGGTCTCCAACCGCCAAAAGCGTGTTCGCATCCGGCGGCAAGTAAACACGCACGATCTCAGCCTTCTTGTTGATCACGTGATCCAGAAATCCGGGGTCCTGATGGGAAAATCCGTTGTGGTCTTGACGCCATACGTGGGAAGTCAGCAAATAATTCAACGAGCTGATCGGGCGGCGCCAGGGGATGTGACGGGTCACCTTTAGCCACTTCGCGTGCTGATTGAACATCGAGTCGATGATGTGTATAAACGCCTCGTAGCACGAGAAGAACCCGTGTCGGCCGGTTAGCAAATACCCCTCGAGCCAGCCTTGGCAGTTATGCTCGCTCAGTATTTCCATGACTCGGCCATCTTTGGAGAGATAGGCGTCGTCATCCGGTTCACTTTCTTCCTGCCAGTTTCGCCCCGTAACCTGAAATACATCGTCTAGTCGGTTTGAAGCCGTCTCATCTGGCCCAAAGATTCGAAAGTTCTGTTCTTCGCGATTGTTCTTCATGACATCCCGCAAATAGGTCCCAAGCACACGGGTCGACTCGTGAACTGTTTGACCAGGATTTGGAAAGTCCAGGGCGTACGACTTGAAGTCTGGAAGTTTAAGGTCTTTAAGAAGCAAACCTCCATTGGTATGTGGATTCGCGCTCATTCTCCGATTTCCGCTTGGCGCGGCGCCACGCAAAGCAGCCAACAGTTTGCCCGACTCATCGAAGAGTTCCTCCGGATGGTAACTCTTCATCCATTCTTCGAGGATCGCGAGGTGTTCCGGCTTATCCAGCGCGGCCAAAGGAACTTGATGGGACCGCCAGTTCCCCTCGGTCTTCTTTCCATCGACGAACTTTGGCCCGGTCCAGCCCTTTGGGGTTCGAAGCACGATCATTGGCCACCGCGGCCGAGAAAGATCTCCTTCAACCCGCGCTTGATACTGGATCGTACGAATTCTCTCTAGCACCGTCTCCAGTACGGTGGACATCAATTGGTGAGTCGGCAGCGGATCGCTTCCCTCGACGAAGAAAGGCTCATATCCGTAGCCGGCGAGGAGCGCCTCCAGTTCTGGCTGCGGCAATCGGCCGAGAACGGTTGGATTCGCGATCTTGAACCCGTTGAGATGAAGAATGGGAAGCACCGCGCCATCTGAAGCCGGATTAAGAAACTTGTTGGAATGCCAAGACGCCGCCAGCGGACCGGATTCCGCTTCGCCGTCGCCTATTACACAAAACACAAGCAAGTCTGGATTGTCGAATGCCGCTCCATGGGCATGCGACAAGGAGTAGCCCAGTTCGCCACCTTCATGAATGGATCCAGGCGTTTCCGGAGCGACGTGGCTTGGAATGCCACCTGGGAACGAGAACTGTCGAAATAGCTCTTTGATGCCCGCTTCGTCTTCCGAGACCTTGGGATACACCTCGGAATAGGTCCCTTCCAAGTAAGCGTTGGCAACCAATCCCGGACCGCCGTGACCCGGGCCACAAACAAAGATCGCGTTCAGATCATGACGCTTGATGGCCTGGTTGAAGTGAACGTATAGGAAATTTAAGCCCGGCGTGGTGCCCCAGTGCCCTAGCAGCCTCGGCTTGACATGGCTGAGTTGGAGTGGCGTGCGGAGTAGCGGATTGTCTAGAAGATAGATCTGCCCTACCGAAAGGTAATTGGCAGCTCGCCAGTATGCGTTTAGGAGTTCAATGTCTGACGCGTGATCGATTGCGGAAGATGGAGCGATCGTAGGCATGGTGTCTTGATAAAAGAGTACTGCCCAAGGGGTGCACTCAATGTTAAGACCCAAGCGATTCTGGATAGTTCTTAGGGTTTCTCCGGACGAAGGATCAATACGGAATGTGGGGTCGTGACAACTTGTTGAAGCGACGAACTGCCAATGAACATTCTCTCGATGAATCCGTGTCCCTGGGCGCCCATGATAAGGAGTTCGGCGTTGTTTCGCTTCATCGCATCCTTTATGACGTTGGAAAACTCCCCTTCAACGACGTGGTACTCGCACGGAATGCCGGAGTCCTTAAGGCGATCCTTATCCAATTCCCCCTTGGATTGCATGTACTTTCTGAGTTCGACAATCTCGTCTCCCTTGGCGCCATTTTTCATTTCCTTGTCCAGTGCAGTGACAAGGACGAGTCGTTCAATCCCCTTCGGCTGTAATTTGATTAGAAGGCTGATGGCATCTTCGGCAAAAATCGAGTGGTCGGTTGCAAATACCGCAGTGATCTTGCCCGTGGCGGGAACCGTGCCCTTGGCGATGAGAATGGAATGGGGTGAACCGATGGTTAGGGCTCGACCAACACTGCCAAAGAAGAAGCTGCCGTACTTGGACTTTCGGCTTGAGCCGATCGCAATGAGATCACCCTTTACGGTTTCTGCCCGGTCGATCAAGTGTTTTGCTGGAGACCCAACGTCTACCGCCTTTCCACTCACCAGAATTCCCAGGTTATTTGCCGCTTCTTCCGCTTTGTTAAGAACCACATTGTCGGCCTTTTTCTGAACCTCGAAACCGTCCTTATTCCAGGTGAACTCTTCTGCGGGCTGTAATGCAGATGGCTCGTCCACGTGGAGGAGTTCGACGGTGGCTTCCGGGATCTCCAAACGACCGATAAAGTTTAGAGCAGATTCATATAAACCACTAAGGTCAACACCAATTACAGCCTTCATAGTTACAGTCTGCCCTAGGGCAATTTTTCCACGATAGTCAGTATTCTCAGGTCCCTATGACCTTGTCATTGAAACGAATGACAACCGGCGGACTCCACGGTCGATAGTTCTTGATTTGACTCGAATCTCAGGGACGGGCAAATTTGCGATAGTGCCGGTCTCAAGTACATGCGGCCCCAGCGGCGAACATCGGAGGGAGAGCCCCACGCACAACAGCACTCCCAGGAAGAGTACTTGCGATCATCGGTGTTTCAGGATGAACTTGGGCAGTAAACACAACTCTGCCATGGCTTTCGCCATGAGCTTTCGGCCCATTCGCTTGGCGTTAGGATGAGCGAGGTGACCCAGCTATCGAGGACATCCTGCAGTTGTTCAACGCGCAGGCCTGGTTCGACATTGAGCGCATGGGACCGCCCCAAAAACAATATCGATTCCGCCTGACGATCAATGAAATCAGAGAGCAGGGGAACTCTAAAGTATCAGACAATATTCGCTGGAAATATAATCGATCACTCGAATAGGTAAAACGGCAGGTGTGAACCTGCTTCTTGCTTTAGGCCTGGTTTTGGGAGTTTCGAATCCCGCAGTTGAACGCGACGTAGTGGGACAGAACGTCGACATTTCGCAGAGTGCCTACCAATACCGTGCCGACCGCAAGGTAGACGCCAACCCACCCGAAAGCTGGCTCGCGCTGATTCATTTCGCAAATCTCCCGCTTAACAAGCCGGTTGACCTGAACAACGACGCCATCAAGCAGACGCTGTGCGGACTGCTTTGGGAAGAGATTCGGCCGGTTCAGACACTTGAACTGACATGGCCCGCAACCGCAAAGCATCAGCCAGGGACCGACGCGCTGAGAATCTCCGCGCTGATCAACCAAGGAAGTTCAAGCTCCTGGTGGAACAACCTTGCCACCGTTCCAGAGTCGGTGAGGCCGATTTTATCTAACGACGGCAAGACTTACTCGTACATGATCAATCAAGCGACATGTGGGCTCATCGTGAGTCTTGCTGGAGCCGAGTCGGCTTCGAAATACGATGTTCCGGTTGTTCGTGTCCTCGTGCCAGACACTTGGAAGAAGATGGATATCGAGGTCGAATGGGGTTTCGACGCCACAACTTGTGGCAAGGACTACAGCGGCCGGGTGGAAGCATACGACGGTCGAATATCAGACCTACAACCCCTCGCAGAAGACGCGGCGACCACCGTACGCGGGCCGACTACGTGGAATTCAGCTCATACGAGTGGCGACCGAAGGGGCGTCAAATTGAGCCTGTTGTATATGGGAAGGTCAAAGTGGCGAAGGTTCTTTCCGTACACAACTCAACCGGAGGATGTTGCGCGTTCGATTGTGACGTTATGGACAAAGAGCGGTAGCTTCTCGTTCCTTGCCGCCGACCTGGAAAATGGACCGATCCTCGCTCCTGAATACGGCTTCTTTGTGCGGCGATGTGATTCGCCCCCACCGGTGAACAGCGATGAACTGCCCTTAAGAGTTGCTCCATTGCTGATGGGGACGAAGATGAACGCAATTGCAGGCGATGAACGCCTGAAAGGCTGGGGATCCGACGACACTCCGTGGTTTGGATCGAATCCAACTGATCAGTCTTTGAATGCAAGTGGAATTGACTTTCCCGCCAAGAGCGCGGCCATGCATCCAGGACAGTTTGTCGATGTCGTAGCGGAGTGGAAGAGCCCCATCAAGGGTACGGTGACGGTCCTTGGTGGCCTGAGGCACGCCCAGGCAGGTGGCAAAGGGATCGATTGGTGGGTCGTCCGAGACAAATCGACCAGGCGATACCTGCTCGAAACCGGACGGACAGATGGAACAGGCGGATTCAGTACATTGGCTCATTCGTTTACTGGATCCTTCCCCGTTGAAAGAGGAGATCGGGTTTCGCTGGTGGTTGGCCCCAAGGGGGATCATCGATGCTGTACGGTTAATCTTAATTGGGTCATCCGGGAGCTCGGTGGCTCCAACCGCACGTGGAACCTGACAAATGATGTTGCTGCCAATCCGCTGGAGGGCAACCCCCATTCCGATTCATACGGAAATCCCGATGTCTGGCAGTTTTGTTCCGAAATGCCGATGTTTCCCTCGGCGGGAACCCCCTCAGAGCCGCCCATTCCGGTCGCTTCACGAGCCAAAAGCGCGAGGGCATTTCTGGCGGAGTTGAAGATTAGAGGATTGGAGACGATTCGGGAAAGGACTCGTAAGCACGTCGAACAGACTTGGTTAGGCGCCGTAACCTCCACACGTGGTAATAATTTGCCGCCTATTCCGGTACCGCCTGCAGACTCTATGCCCCCAATGCAGGTGCAAGTCCCATCGGATCGGTTGACTGCCCAGTGGAACCTCGGAGCTTGGCACCTGGTTCGGCATTGCGCAACCAATCCGAAGACCGGCAAACGATGGTTCAACGACTATCCGTATGGCATTCTCGCTGCCGAGACCTACCTCGTCCTTTCGGTTTTGGATCAGCTAGGCTCGCATGAAGCAGCAGCGGACGGCTTCGATCAGTGGCTTTCTCTCCCACTTGATCGAAATCCAGCCGGGACCGACCCGGCACGGGCCCTTCCCGAGCATCCGGTTGGTTTGTTCGCGGACGGACATGGAGCCTTGACGAATGCGGACGGACCATCGGGATATGGCGGGAACATGGACATCATCCATGCCTTCGGTCCGGGATCTATCGGCTGGGCGCTTACCCAGCACTACTGGATGACTGGCGACAAGGCTTGGCTCAAAGCGAACGCTCCAAGAATCCTCGCCAACGCCGAGTGGATGCTGCGACAACGGCGCGTGGTGGCCGGCATGGTTCCTGGTGGCGATCGCTTGTGGTGCAAGGGGCTTCAACCGGCATTGCAGGTAACGCCGGACAGCGGCGGGCTATGGATGCAGTTCTATGAGTGCGAGGCGTATTACTGGGCTTCTGTGTCACGCCTTGCCGTAACGCTGTCGGAGGTCGATCCAGCCCGCGGCGCCAAGCTCAAGGCGGATGCCGAGGCGTACCGAAACGAGCTTCGAGCTGCCGTGGAGCGATCGATTGCCCTCTCGCCTGTCGAACAAGTAAGGGACGGCACGTACCACTCGGTAATTCCATTCGCCTGTTATGTTCGTGGCCTCGCGACCGGCTCTTGGGGATGGCAACGGGACGGCTCTGGAAGCCATGTGGGTCCGCTTTATTGGGATACCGTCCAGACGGCTGCTGCATTGGTTAGTCCGGCAGGATTGCTATCGGCAAACGATGTCCGCGTCCAAGGCTATTTGGATGTTCTTGAGGACCGACTTCTCCTGGAAAATCAGAACGTCGGAACCCGCGATTGGTTTGGAGCCGGCTGGCAGTATCAGGGAGGATTGGAGCGACAGGCAAACATGAACTTAGCGTCCGATGATATCCCGGTGTTCCTCCGGTCATTCTTGAACTGCTATGCGGTCGATATCCTCCCGACTGCGGAATATGTGTTCAACGAGCATGCGGTTCATGGGCCACCGGACAAGATCTTTGAGGAAGCCGCGTTCCTGGAACGCTTCCGTAACCTGCTGGTGATGGAAGATGGGCCAGATCTCTGGCTATCGCGTGGATGCCCTCGAGCTTGGCTGGAACAAGGACTTCGAATTTCGGTTCAACATGCCCCTACCGCATTCGGAGACGTCTCCTACGAAGTCGTTTCCGATTCCGCCCATGGCCGGATCGAAGCCACCATTACGATGCCGGATCGAAACCCGCCAAGAGAGGTTTGGCTGAGATTGCGCCATCCAAGTGGTTTGCCGATAAAGAGCGTCCTCGTTAACCGCAAACCCTGGAAGTACTTTGACCGAGCCAAAGAAATCGTGATTTTGCACGGGCAGCATGGACAAGTTGAGGTTGAAGTTAGTTATTGAAGGGCGGTTTTTGCCTATCCCTTCATCACCACGGACAACGCTTTATCCAACATTTCGTCCTTGCCGGCAGCAATTCCGGCAACCGTTCGGTGGCATGGAATCGTGGGCGATATGCCCACTCCATGGTGTTGGGAGCCGTCGTGTTTTAGCACTTTCATGCCGGTAAAGACGAGCGTGTACCCACCTGGAACTTGGAACGGATTCACGTTTCCATTCGTGCCTGCGGTGGGCTCCCCGACGATGGTCCCCAACTTATAGTATTCGACCATTCCCATGATGGTCTCTGCGTAGCTGATTGCCCGGCCATCGGTGATAAATGCGATTTTGCCTTTGAAACGTGGAACCTGTGGGTCCATCAAGGGCCATCGACTTTGTACGAACGTCATGTCTTGGTGGTCGGGCTTCGTGACTGTAGGGGTGTTCCACAATGCGGACGTTATGGGCTTGCCCGTTATCCGAGTTAGGACGTCGGTCGCCGATTCGCCCGGATAGCCGCGCATATCGAAGACGATCCCTTCTGCCTTTGACAGATCTCGAACCGCCTGTTGGTAGTCAGGCATTTTTAGACGCGACCCATCCAGATCGACATACCAATAACCGACTTTAAGTTCTTCTATCGGCTTTGGGCGCTTTTCCTTGAGTTGATTGGACACGGACCTCTTTACCGAAACCGGAGTCGGAGCGCCGTCACCCCGCCGGATCTGGAGATTCAATGTGGATCCATCTGATCCAAGCAGCATCACGGTTTGACTGCGGTATCGGCGCCATTGCTCGGTAGCGCCGGAGATCGTCAATTCCGCCTCATGCCAACAGTCATCAACAGACTTTCCATCGATTCGAACGATCTCGTCTCCCGGCTTGATCGAGTCGATACCGGGGCCGACTACGGTGACGATGAACTTCCCTTCGACCCACTCGGTAAGAATTGGCGGCATCGCGTAGGCATCGTCTGAGTTGTGACCCACAAACCCATGGCCATCCTTGGCAGATGCTACGAGCCTTCTGAGGGTGAGAAGAAACGCATGCTCGTCCTGATCGGTTGCCGCGGATTTCAAGGTCTGACTTAGAACCGCCATCCAGTCCGTCTTCGCAATATCGAAATAAGGATAGAAGTGCTCGTAAACGTTCCATGCGATGACCACATCGGCAAGGCGTGTTGTACGGTCATTGCCAGTCGGTATTGCCCGAATCCCCTTTGGGGGAACCGGAGTTGCGGTGTGCGGGATTGCCTCATGATCGCTGGCAAACAACGCAACCGGCACTCGACATGACACGCCACCACCCAATGTCGTCTCGAATGGCTCATTCGGGTCCGGGTTGCCCTTCGGAATCGCCCCTGACGGCCTTGACGTAAACACGCGCTGGGCGCGATAGATATTCTGGTTTGCCGGAATAGTTCCGCCACCGAAGCCAATGTTTTGCCAAGTTACAATTGAGGTCGGTGACGGGTTTGAGGCGCCAAGTAGATTCAGCTTGGGCGGAGCCTTGTCCGTTTCAAAAATCTGGACACTGGGCGCGATCGGCTTGAAAAACACGTCAAGCCGATGGGCTAAATCGGCTCCGTCGGATGCATCCTCTGCCGCCATAACTCCTGCCATCGCCAACGCATTCCAATCGGCTTGTTCGACTGCGTCACTTGGGTGAAAGTGGCGCACGTATCCGTACAATTTGGCGAACGCGGTCAAGTTTACGAGTCCACGGTCCGTCAGGGCCCGAGCCTTCACGACCGGCTCATCGGATTCCTCGGAACCTCCGAGACTGACTGCGTCCAGCCAGGCCTTTCCGCCTCCGATCAGCATCATGCCGAAGTTGAGCGTGACGGCATCGGCGTCGATGTCCCCAACGATTTGATAGAATGACCAGGTTTGCGAAGTAATTGGCCGGTTACTCATATTGTCGAAGAACCCACGTTGATCGTTGGGTCGATCGACTCGAAGCCACAATGCCGCACTTCCCGGCTCAGAACCTGGTGTGTATCGCACGGCGGCTCGAAACCAAACGCGCTTCCCTCGAAACGGCGTGGCATCAATTGTCTGCATGATGTTTCCAAATCCATCCGACTTCCGCGAATCGAGGCTTATGACGGCACACTGATTTCCCTCTTTGGGATTGGTTGTAGATATCTGGACTGAATAACCTGCAGCCGCGACTAGCGGGGGAGCGAACCAGCCAGGAGGCACGCTCCCGACCGATCCTGACTCAAATCCCGGGTTTGCAACCGCGTTGGCCTGCGCGAATGCGTGTTGCGAGAGGGCGAAAGTGGCAGCTAAGAGCAAAATCTGTACAAAACGTCTTAATCTCATCGTTGGCTTCCTGTACGGTTGATCTTCTTAGGACACAACTCTTGGGCAAAGCAACGGCAAGTCCTATCCAGTCGTGACCTGTGGTTCAAACGTTCACAACCTTTGTACGGTTCGTTAGTTTTCAGGCAGTTGATGATATAATGCCAAACGGTCTTCTGTGCCCGTCAGCCCGCTTGGGCAGAATAGGCCTACCCGAATTTGCCCGTCAGGGATCTGGCTTTGAACATCGAGTCAGGACTTCGGCTTAGGATCCTAGCCGCTTAAGCGCCCCCTTAGCGCGTTTGTCGCCGAGTTGAGCTGCTCTTCGATACCAACGGATCGCTTGGCTTCGGTCCTTGGAAAGACCTCCCGCACCGGACTCCACCATTCGTCCCAGATTAAACATCCCTGTTTTGTCACCGACTGCGGCGGACTTCCGATACCAACTTGCAGCATCGGAATAGCTCAACTTCATTCCATGACCTGTTTCTGACATCACGCCAAGCTTGCACATCGACCAGCCGTCTCCATTGTTCGCTGCCATTTGATACCATTGAACTGCCTTTTTCAAATCGATCGGATGCCCGGCACGCCCGGTTTCAAGCATGAGCCCTAGGTTGTTCATCGCAAGCCGATTGCCGAGGCGTGCGGCTTTTACAAACCAAACCTCAGCTTGCTTCGAGTCTTTAGCAATTCCCCCCAAACCGTTCTCGCACATCCAACCCAAGTTGTTCATCCCATAGGGATCGTTCTTCCCAGATGCCAGGATGTACCAGTGAGCGGCCAGATTCTCGTCTTGGGGTAAGCCACCCAAACCACTCTCGTACATCGCACCCAGCCGATTCATCGCTTGCCCAACACCATTGCCCGCTGCCTGTCGGTACCACTTGACCGCCTCAGAAATTGGACCAAGGCGATTCACTTCAATCATCCATCCCAAGTTGTACATTGCAAGGCCAAGTCCCAGTTTCGCGGCCGCGACATACCACCTTTTCGCTTCCGACAAGTCAATTGGAACGCCAGTCGAGCCAAACTGGCTCAGCATTGCTATGCCGTTCATGGCATAAGCGTCGCCCTTGGCCGCCGCCAACCGGTAATACTCTAACGCTCGGACGCCATCCTTTGCCAGACCGCCACGACCGGATGCATACATCCTCCCAAGGTTGTAAAGAGATTTCCGGAACCCCTTCTCAGCCGCCGAGCGATACCATTTCACTGCCTGAACTTCGTCCCTGGGCAGCCCACCCGTGCCGGTTTGATAAAAGTTTCCCAATTGGTTCATGCTTTCCAAGTCTCCAGAGTCTGCGGCCTTCCTGACTTTGTCGCTGCCTCTAGTCTCTGGCCTGGACTGCCCCACGGATGAAATCGCAAGTGAACCGGCAAATCTGAAGCACAGTTTGGTTTCGGCGTCCGCGTGGGTCTGCCACCCAAGGGCAAGGATCATCGCCAAGGCCAAGCGAACTCCCTGCGGCCTTCCGAGGCAACTGAAAACACCTGGCCGACTGAACTCGCTCCGACTTTCGGGAACGGATGAAACCGGATTCTGACGATCGATGGGCGGTTGAAGGCGGAGTGATTGAGAGTGCATAGAGCCACCGGATTCTAGGGCTGATTCTACGATACTTTACGCATACGCCTATTTCACGGGAATGCATGTTCGCGCTGCCTCGGGAGTATCAACCAAGTCGCAGGAATGAGGACTGAAGATTATTCGGACCGCACAAACGATTGACTTAAAACGCAGGCCGCCGACCTCCTGCTGGGGGTGTTATGATGCGTTATGCCCTTCTCTAGACTTGGCTTTGTCCTGGTTCTCGCGCTCCTGACAACATTGCATTCGGCCATCGCGGCCGACCAGAGAGACCTTAAATCGGGATGGGTCTCCTTCGAGAAGGGCTTTGAGGCAAGAGAAGGCGAAGGTAAATCCGGTTCCCTGGCCATCTTCTGCCAAAGCTCCGATCCAGGTGCAACATTTGGCGCCCAAAACGTGGTGTCTCTCAACCAAACGGCAGCATCTCCATTCACCCTGTCCGCATGGAGCCGATCAGATGCAGTAAGCGGGACTCCTGACGATGGGTATTCGCTGTACGTCGACTTGACCTATGCCGACGGGAGCCATCTCTGGGGCACGATCGCTCCCTTTGACTGCGGTACTCACGACTGGCAGCAAAGACATCTTCACATCGTTCCCTCGAAGCCGGTCAAAGATCTGATGGTGTACGTATTGCTGAGGCGGCACACGGGTAAAGCGTGGTTCTCGAACATATCGCTGTCTGACGGCAGTGGAAAGCCGGCTTTTGACTTTCAGAACATCGATCCTCCCGTGAACGTCTCTGCCGAGCATTGGTTCATTCGCGACGTTGCCAAGAACTCAAACCTCGTCCCCGCCTCGCATTCGGCCCGGGTCGGTATTCGTTCGACAATATTGACGTCAGTCTCGGGTATTCAGGAACTTCGAGTGACCGATACTACCGGTTTCGACCGAGCGGTCACGTTGTATTACTGCGAGAAAGTCGACGCAGTCGGCGGACGTTGGTGGAATTCGATTCGAAATGCGGTGTTTATCGGAAACTCGGAATGTGCAACCGTGGTGTCCGCCTCTTCCGGCGCGAACGGCCTGCTTTCGCTCTATCCTTTCGCGGCAATAACAACTGCCAAATTGGGGAGGATGCTTGCGGTTCCCCCGGCATTTGGACCAAGGTTGGTGCGGTTCTTTTACAATCCGAGATCCAAGCTCTTTTGTGCCGCATTCGATGTAGCCCTGACGAAGGCAAACCGTTCCCATCCCGGTGAGGCAAGTGCAGAGATTTTAAGCCAGCGCATCAATCCTCTTTGGGGGCTTCGCGATGCCTCTCGACTCTATTACCAGGCGTTCCCCGCCGCCTTTGTTTGCCGCGCTCCTAAGCAAGGGATCTGGATACCGTTTACGGATCCATCCAGAGTTCCTCATCCCGAAGACTTTGGAATTGCGGTGCATGAAGGAGATGAATCGGTCGCGAGCGATGACCGACTTGGCATTCTCAGCTTCCGGTACACCGAACCAATGACATGGTGGATGGCGATGGACCCATCCATTCCGCGGACTTACGAAGCCGCGATGGACCTTCTAAACAAGAACGTTCTTAGCAAAGACAAACGCATCCAGGAGCAAGCGGAGGCGGTCCTCAACTCGGGAACGCACGGTGCAGATGGTCGCTTGAACGTCTCCTTTCGAAACGAGCCATGGACAAACGGGGCGGTCTGGGTTTTAAATCCGAACCCGGCTCTACCGAGGACAGGTGGAAAGGCCATCCAAGCGGACGTCGTATTCGGGCTTGCCGCTGCAAAAAAACGTTACTCCACGACGAAGCTATCCGGAGAGTATTTGGACTCGCTTGAAGACCATTCTGAAGTGCTCGACTACCGAAAAGAGAGTCTCGCAGCCAGCAGTTTTCCGCCTTCCTTCGATGACAACTTCAGGCCGGTGATTCCTCAATCCTATTCGACGTTCGAGATTGCCAACGCCATGAGCCACCAGTTGCATGCAATGGGCAAGCTGCTGATGGCCAACTCGACCCCTCGAGGATTTCCTTACTACATGCAGTTGATGGACTATGCCGGGATCGAGGTCAATTGGCTGGATGGCGGTTCGTGGACCCCGGATTCCGACGATGTGTTTTGTTATCGCCGAACGCTGTGCTATCACAAACCATACATGCTTTTGCAGAACACCGATTTCTCAAAGTTCGGTTCGCACGAGGTTGCCCTGTACTTTAAGAAGTGCCTGTTCTACGGCGTCTATCCATCATTTTTTAGTGCCAACGCGGCAACCCACCCTTATTGGGAAGACGCATCCCTTTACGAAAGGGATCGAGCGCTGTTCCAGGCAACCATCCCACTAATCCGGACGATTTCAACCGCTGGTTGGGAACCGGTCACGCTCGCAAGAACGAGCGACCCTGACGTCCTCATCGAGCGCTACGGTACCTCGATCTGGACGGTTTTTAACCAGTCACAAAGTGCAAAGACCTTCTCGATTACTTTTGAGGGCTCCAGTGCCCACGCGAAGGACTTGGCTACCGGCCTACCGTTCAAATTGGCTTCGTCGAGCCTCCAACTGAGCCTCGATCCAGGCGATTGTCGAGTCATAAGCCTCTCGAAGAAGTGAGCGTCAAAACAACGGGATCTGGCTTGTCGAGTTAATCCGCTACCGAAAGCGCTGTCCGCCAGGAATCAGACACCTCTGCCCGAAACTACGCAGGGACCGATCCAGGCAGCCAACGTCTCGGCGGCGGCGAGCGGGCCTGGAAAGCGATGACTGTTACATGCCCGCTTCCCTGCTTTTAGATGTCAGTGCCCAAAACGGCTGACCTTGCAAAGGGCAACCCGCGTAACCGACGCATTGCTATCGGCGAGCCAGCCTGGCTTCTGCCCCCGATCGTGGCACGTCGCAATGAAAAAACAGCCCGGAAAACTCCGGGCTGCATCTCAGGTTCCCAAATTGAGTCGATTACTTCGCTGGCGGCATAGGATGGGGACCAGTCTTTGCCGCGTTTGAAGGAGGTCCGTTGCCTGACAACGGCTCAATCTTGCCTCCACCACCCGAATCGCAACCAATGGCGACCAGTAATGCGAAGCTCAAAGCGACGACGGCGAGGAGTGTTTTTATCATTGATATGTCGGTCCGCAATTATAATATGCGCTATTCGGAGCACTCTTGCTCCACCCTGGGTTCGGATTAAGGCACCAATAGTTGGGCGCATCCGCCGCAATCGCGCCGGTGAGGGTCATCTTAGCATGGCCGTCGGCAAAGCCCAGATTCACGCCAAGCGGAGATCTGCGGCCGTGGGTGATGTCCGAAAGGACTTGATTCTGATCAGCTACGCCCCAGCTCGTATTGCCGATACAACTGACGAATCCACCGACGGAAGCTGCGTTGGGTCCAAGACCGTTCGGGCAAGTCGCAGGTACATAGTTATAACCGCTGACGCCTTTGAATGTGTTCATCGCAACAACCCAGTTTCCTGATTCGGAAATGAGGATTTGTCCAGCCGGGTTGCTGAGCGAAGTGCTCGTCACGCCGGTCGGGTAGTTCGCACCAAAGTTACCCTGGCTCGCGGTGAACTCCAGGTTCATGCCAAAGTTCGCGAGTCCTGGATCGCCGTTGGCGTTGATGCTGCCCGGATCTGTTTCCATCTGTGCATTCTTGAAGTAGGGATAAGAGAGTTCGCCCCATGTCCAGTAGCATGCCGTGACCGTAGGATCGCTGGCGGAGTTTCCACCGGCGGTACCGCTTCCGTTGCCCGCCCATGTCCAGCACTTATCGCCGCGGCTGAGTAAAAAGGCCTCGTCAGGTGGCGGCTCGGTTGCCAATAGTATGGAGTGAGCCGTGTAGCTCGATGGGTACATGTCGTCATAGTCGCTCGAGTACATCACTGCACCAAGGTTCATCTGTTTGACGTTTGACAAAGCGACCGTCGACTTTGCAGCCTTCTTCGCTTGCGCGAAAACTGGGAACAGGATGGCTGCCAGGATAGCGATGATTGCGATTACTACAAGTAATTCAATTAGCGTAAATGCATTTTTATTCGTGCGCATGATGGGGACCTCGACACCGATGGTTCAACCGTGAACCTAGCGACCATTATATAGCAGATTATCTGCGCTGCCATGATAATTTTTAAGAATTACGACTCTCAAGTATTTGTAATCTTTGGTCAAAGGTTTGATCAATCTATACAGGCTACTCACCTATGCCAAAAACAACGTGAAACGCGCATTTATTCATCAGCACTCCTAATTTACCTGGGGTTTGAGCGGGGATGGCATCGAGCGTCATTCTTGCTTCGGATTCAAGTTACAGGGACGACGATAGTAGCTTGCCAGTAATGCCTGCTCAAAGGATTGTTCATTGATTCTCGTGCAGTTATACACAATAAGAATGACAGGGTAAGTAGAGTAGTTATGCGAAAAATCGTTTGCGCGGATATGCCTGGATTCATGCCAATTTGCCGTTTTCCCTTGCCGATCCAACTCCGTCGCGAAGCCCGCGCGACGAATGAACGGAGGCCTCCCGCGAAGTGGATTTCGGTTAAGCGACAAATCCTGAAGGGGCAAACCGTCCCGAGTGATCCCCCGGCTAGCCCGTCCTGAGGCGCTGGGCGAGTTGCTCGACGGACTGGACACACCCTTCAAGCTGCTTGGCAAGCCGGGCGGATGCTCCGGCGCTGATTGCCGTCCCGACCTCGAGCAAGAAGTCGAGTTCCAACTCAAAGGGTCCGGTTCCACCCGGCGTAACGAACTGGATCTGGTCCGGTTCGAAAACCGCTTCTAAACGATAAACACCTTTTTCATAAGCGAGAGTGCTGCCCAGACCGCACCGAATCTGTGCGGGAGTAACCCCTGACGCACGGCGCCACACGCTTCTGCGGATCCAGGCGCGGCATGGCAAACCATAGATTAGACCGGACACCGCCGTTTTGGAGGGTGCATCGATCACCAGGCGTACAGTCTGCCATCCGTTTGTCGGGATGTAATTGATTTCTGAAATGCACCGCTTCCCTTCGGAAAACCACGCGAGCCCAAACTTTCCTGCCGAAGCGACCGGTTCGGTTAGCAACGCATTCCAGGTTTCGAACTCTCGGTGGAGGTCAAGCGCATCGCTCCTGGCCTCCTCGCTACCGTCGGCGATGCGAACAGCTGTTTCGTAGGTCTTTCGAACGATCGATGGGAATTCATCCAGTTCAACAATAGAACTCTGTTGGTGCCGCATCCCGCCTTGGATGGAGTTCACTGCGTTGTCCCAATCGGCAGGAGAAGGAGTCCAACCCGGATGTTGTTGGACAATAGCCTGAAGAATGTTCTCCGGATTGCTCAGCAATTGGTCATACACGACCACCGAAAGCGAGTGGTTCACGGTGTCCGCGAAAGAACCCAAAGTGTAGCGTAGCCAAGACCCAACCGCCATTTTTCCGAGGGGCGCCATAACCCGGTAGGAGTCGCCAAAATCCAACTTTGACTCCGACTTCATGGCCTCGAGCGGATTGCGCACACACAAGACAAAGTGTGGGGAGATTCCCATTTCAGCAAAGACATCGTTGTAAAGAGGAAGTACGAGCGACGTAACCGGCTGCTTTATTCCCCATCGGCTTGAGCGCGAAAACTCGTCTCTTAGGAATTGCTTGAGCTCGTCCCGAAGCGATTCCGCCGGAGGATATTCTCTCCAATTAGAAGGCAAACGACTAAAAGAGGTCGGATGCATCTGAAAGGCCTCCAGGCATCGCAGATTGAGAACGGTCGCGCGGCGATGCTCGAAAAACCCCTTTGGGTTGTTGGCATCGGCCGGATAAAGCATCTCCTCCTTCCCAAAATAAACTCCCAGCCTTTGAAGTGCTCCCGAGAGAGCAGACGTGCCGCTTCGCTGCATGCCTACAACAATAATTGGATGAGATCCCATGCTCATCGCGGACGCTCCAATCCACCGTTTAACCGGCGCTCCAAGGTGTGGCGTCGTGCTGCACACTCATGCAGGCGGCCAGCGATTCTTGATGCCGAGTCATTGATGATCTGGGAGCCGGATTCCAACAAGAATTCGATCTCAAGAGTGTACGGCCCCTTTGCGGCGGGGGTCGCCAGACTGATTTGACGTGCCTCATAGGCTCCCTCCAGGCGATAGGTTCCCTCGAAGGACGTCAAGTGGCTGCCCGGTCCAGAGTAGATCGATGCTGCCGTCTCACCACCCTCGTGAATAAAGACACACCGTTTGATCCATACCCGACAGGGTTTGTTGTAGAAAAGCCCGTTCAACTCCGTCAAGGGTTCGGCGTTGATCTCTAATCGGACGGTTTGCCAATCGCCCGCAGGCAAAAATGGCTCCTGAACCGACTGAATCGCATTCCCTCCCTTCCAGGCGAAACCCAACCGAGTCCCAGAGAGACGAGGAGGTTCCAACATATCGAGCCAACCATTGAATTCCTTGACTAATGCGGATTGACGAGTCGCGTCGAACTTGGAGCTTGCACAATAGGCCAAAGTTTCTCGAACGATCGAGGGGTACTCGCCCAAGCTCTTCCCGCTCGAATTTTGACGCCGCATGTCCGGGCGAACGCATGATAATGCCTCCGACCACTGCTGTTCGGAAGGCGCCGATGATCCTTGCTTCTCGACAATATCGAATAGGAAGGGGCGCGGATTCTCCAAGAAGGATGAGTAATGGATGATGGTTAGCGGTCGCTCTCCCGCCGCTTCGAGCGCTCCAAGCGTGTACCGCAGCCATGCCCCGATCGCGTGAGCGCCCAAGGGCGCCATCTGCCTTCCGCCAGGCTGGTATTTCCAATCCGCCTCCGATGCCTGAATCTCGATCGGGTTCCGCACACAGACAACGTATTGAGGGCTCAATCCCAATTCTGTGAAGACGGCAGAGTAGATCGGTTCGAGCAGGCTCGCCATCGGCTGCTTAAAGCCCCAAAGGAGACGACCGCGGAACTTTTCCACGAGGAAGCCTCGAAGTTCTTCGACCAGCATCTTCGCCTGAGGATAGGATTTCCAGGAAGTTGGCAAAGGTCTCAAGGAGGTGGCATGCATCTGATAAAAGGCCAGACACTTGTGATTGATCGTGGTGAGAGCACGCTGTTCAAAGTAGCCGCCGGCGTTGTTGGCGTCGGGAGGAAAAAAGTCCTCATCCGCTCCCATATAAATCCCGAGTCTCGACAAAGCGCCCGAAACGGCGGACGTTCCACTGCGTTGCATTCCCAACACAACAATCGGACGCTCGCTCAGTTCCATCTACCTATTCCCATGCTAGAACATTTCCCACCATCTTCATCAATAATTTTAGACTCCGCTCCGGATCTATATCACTAGTGTAGTGTCTCAATAATCCTCCAGCTTACTTAGCCATTGAAACGTCCTTATTCTATGAAGATTGAACTTTCCTCGGATGACAGGGCGACGCTATTGTCTTGGGTGCGCAAGGGCACGAC
>Ga0302140_10000058_pt1 | contig 110715 bp, 89 predicted proteins | sample I_Bog_E1_1_FD_202095 | JGI IMG/M metagenome (GOLD analysis project Ga0302140, IMG submission 202095) | Peat permafrost microbial communities from Stordalen Mire near Abisko, Sweden - I_Bog_E1_1 | ecosystem: Environmental > Terrestrial > Soil > Wetlands > Peat | place: Sweden: Abisko, Stordalen... | reverse complement strand
TCGCAAACACCAGCGACTTACTTCAAACGACCCTATCGAAACTGTCCCGGCAGAACATCCTGCCACAGGACACCCTCGTCGCGCCGGGACAGTCCCGATAGGGACCTAACGTTTTTCAGTACCGATCGTCTATATGAAAACTAGTCGCAACAAGAAATAAGTCGATAGACAGGCATTGCGAGATTGGTTACAGGGCATCGTGTTAGCGCAAAATAGTCTGTCGGCTTGAGCGCAAGCTTCTGGAGGTCTCAGTGACGGTCACAGATACCAGAATCCCTTAACGCGAGTGAGGCACGGAGTTTCGTCTGTTTGAGTTGGAATGCGTCCTTGTCTAGAGGGCACAATAATTGTGGAACCGCTCCAAAACTCTCCTCCTTTGAATTTGAGCGGGACTTTCCTAAAGCAGTTTCCTCAGCTTGATATCGAAACTCAATAACTGATTGCCACGCTGCACGGTCAGGTGATGTTCAGCACCCACTCGCAGGAAAATGCTTTGCACCTGACGAAGAGTGAAGCGCTTCGACGGCAGACCGTCAATCGATTGGATCAAATCACCGTCCCGCATCCCCATTTCGCTCGCCGGCGATCCCTGTATAACACTGTGGACCACAAAATCTCCAGACTCCGTAACCAGTCGCAACGTGACGCCACTTGCATCGAAAAGAAACGCGTCATTCAGGTGCTCATTCGGTTCAAGGATCATTCGAGCGTGCGCAAAGTCAAAAATGACTGTGAACCTTCTCAGGATTTCACCTCCCACCAGCGCCACTCCACCTGCTCCGGCATCGACATCGTCGAACGACACGCCGCCGAGCCTCAGCCGGGACACCTTGCCGACAGAGAACTTGAATTCTTTGCCAAGTCCGACGCCTCCGACAATTTCGATTTTGGGTCCGGTGGATTGCGCAACGAAACTGTCGTCGAGGGCGTCGTTGGACCCGGTGTCGATGAGCAGCTTTCTCTGTTGCGGAGCGGCGCCCTGCATAGTAACTTCAGCCGTAAGAAACGGGTTTCTGGCTTCCTGGTCCACAATAATGGGGATGGTCTCCCCCACCCCAGAATAGTGGTAAGTCTTGGGGTCGAAGAGCCGCATCACCTTGCTTTCATAATCGATTTCAACAACAAATTTCTCGAAGAAGTCGTAACCGACAAGCCCCTCCGCCTCGCGGCCTATCTGCGGTTTGTGGGCGCTCAAATCGATAACTCCAATCAATGGAACAGCGATATTGAAATCCGATAGGGAAAAACTGACGTCCTTTACATAGGAAACATCGTAAGTGCCGCTCCCTGCACCGGTTCCTTGTGCGGTTTCCTGCTCCAAATGCAAACCCAGTCGAATGGCGTGGGCGCGATCGACGATCCAACCGCCGGCTCCGCTGTCAACAACGAACCACATTGGTTCAGAATTGTTTACCCGCACCTGAACAAATATTTCATTGAAGTACATCTCGAAAGGTATGGTCGTGAGGCTTTGGCTGGGCGAAACGGCATTTGCCTCTGATGCGATTTGGCTGCTGCTTTCCGCTGCGGGTGTTTGAGATTCCAAGCTGTGTGACAAGGTGACAAACCAGCAGCTCAGAATGAGATGCATAGCGGCCCGGAGCCGAACTGCACGGCCACAAAGTGGCTTCGTCCGTGTTTTTTCCTGGTTCAATTCTTTCTCCTCATTGTCACTGCGCATCAGCGTCGATTGTCCATGCCGATGCTCCTCAAATGCAATTTCCCCAAGAGCGCGATGCGAAGGAGAATAACGCTTTTGTTTGACGAACGGCTTCAGCGCCCTCAGCGGGGAATTCCCTGTGCGCTTTCCAGGCTCAGAGCCCGTGCATCCTTTTTAAGATGTGGGGTTTCTTTCCGTCTTGAATCTATTTGCAGCAGCGCGCAAGGCCTTCGGCGCCATGCCCGTGAGTTGTTTTACGTCCCGGGTCATATGGGACTGATCGGAAAATCCCAAATCGGCTGCGATCCTGGCCAGCGGTTCCGCTGTGGCTTCGATCGACCTGCGCGCCTGCAGCGCACGAGCTCGCGCTCTAAATGCTTCCGGTGAGACACCGAACACTTGAGCGAATCCTCGCGACAAGGTCCACGGCGCAAGCCCGTGCCGCATTCCCCAGCGGGATAAGATGTGAGACGGATTTTGAATCAGCGCCGCAGCCAGTTCGTCCGGCCAATCCATGGGGGGCGATCTTCGTAGCGTAGCCGTTGCCAGTAGCAGGCCAAGAGCTTCCGTACGATCCTTCTCAGCCGTGCGTGCGATCAGGTCGGGGTCCGCAGTCCTTGCTAGACCCGGTGCGAGTGACTCGCCCATCCACAGGCGCAGGTTGAGCACGACAGCTCCCGATGCCACGAAACGATTCAGGTGCGCTTCAAAGCGGTCGTGAAGAATCACATCTCCCGCCTGTACACGCAGTCGTCCGAGATCTCCGGCCTCCTCGTAACCGCCCGCGAGCACAACTGCGGCATACGCCTCCTGGTGGTTATGACGTCCAAAGCCGGAGGCGCGGATAGTTTGCCACATGCGCATCTGTCCCAAGTATGCCCCATGAGGCCCTGGAATCCTTCAAAATCCGGCAACTGGCGCTTGCGATAGTCGTCAATGTAGATGGTCATCGGCTCGGGCATCACGTCCCGATACAGACCCATCTTGAAATAAAAACTACTGGGACTCGGATACCCTGTAGCGGCGCTTTCTGCATCGGCTGTGACGCCGCTGAAGTTCACAGTCTGTTCCTCGCCTAGCCAAGCCTCGACTCGTCCTGTTTCTTTCGGCGAAAATCGCACTCGAAAGCGGAAGTCGAGCCATCGGTTTCGGAATTCGGCGCGCCGCGCAAAGAGAACAATCTTCTTTTTGTTAATCGCCTGCGTAATACTCAGCTCACCACCGATGTAGCGAATCGCCAACACGGGGCTGTCGGAGGAACATGGGCCACTTCCTGCGCAATACTGCTTCCACTGTGCGATCACCAGGCGCGTGGGCACAATGGGAAAGTCAGATGGCATGAACATGCTGAAGGAAAACTCATAGGCTGCATCTTCTTTCGACATGAGTTTCCGGTCTTCCATCAGTTCATCGCGCTCCGTGTCCAAATCTCCATTGATGCCCTTTTGGAATGTATCGCGGGCGCGTAGAGTGATTTTCGCTGCGCTGTGGCCAGCGCGGACCATCTGCGACTGCATGGTGACAGCACCTGCCGTGAAACGGCTGGTGTCCCAGAGATTGCTCAGGGTTGGAGTCTCAAAGCCGTCATAGACATTGATGCTGCTCACCGGCACAGCTGCATTCTGCGCGTGAGAGTCGAAAGCGCCAAAGGCAAGAATTGCTCCAGCGAAGTAAGGTAGAAACCGCATATAAGCATTTTCTATCACATATGCACTTTGCGGAGGCTGCGTTGTTACGGCCTCAGCCACGCCTTGGAGCAGGCCGCTCGTCTTCCTAATTCAATAGACGATTGCGATGTACGAGCTCCAATAGATTGCCGTATCGGGCACTCCGTGTATCTCCGGGTCGCTCGGATGCTGGTCCTGATCCGACTTCCGTCCACGCCGTATCCCCAGGATGTCGCGATCATAATGAGAGGCGAGTGCGTTGCTGGTGGTGAAGTCCCAGGCGGCATGGACGTCTTCCCCGTCGAAGGTTCAGGTGAGCACAAAGTCCGGCCCCGCGGCAGAGCGCTCGCCTCTTCGCGTGTAGTGAGGATCGATTGCCCTGTTCGTTGGCCGTGTAATCTTCAGTTTCGGCTCCAGCGTCCCGGCGTCCCGGGCCTTCACCGCCAAATCGTACAAAAGCTTGTGCAGCTCACCCCCGACCGTCGCTCCCAGCCAGGTTCCGACCTGCATGTCCGGTGGAAGAGTTTTTTGCAGCACCTTCATTGACTCTTTTTCGAAACACTCGTCAGCCAGCGTGATGAGGTCTGTGGTCACCTGGCAAACGCTCTTGCACAGTGGCCCGTCCTGCGTCAGGACCTGGAACATGCACCACTTTCCAGAATCAATCTCAAGCATGTGAGAGTACCTCGTTCCTTTCGCGATGTGAAAAACGCCGATTTTGACCGGGAAGAGAAATGCGCATCCGCCGGGTCATTTTCGATCTTCCTGTAAGGCGTGCCACCCGAACCATGACCTGACGCTATCCACAAAAATGCTCTACGGCTGGACCGGTTCGACTACCGATGTATCGCGCTCCCAGCCTTCGTTTTCCAGCTTGATGTGCTCGATGGCGATGGCGTTGCTGTTGGCGTCGAGGTCTGGGAGTGCCCGATATTGCGATGGCCAGCAGCGGAAGACCTTGTAGGCGCGCACGAGCTGCCCGGCTTCGTTGTAGAGCTCGACATAGATGTCTTTGCGGAACTCGTTGAGCGATACTTCGGAGCCGAGCGCTGCGCCGAGCTTCCAGACCAGGTTGGCCCAGTCTTCAAAGGCGGTGTCGTCGGTGAGGCCGCGTTCCAGGGTGATGGCGTCAAACTGGGTGCGGCCGGGCGACTTGCGGCTGGTGCTGGGGTCGCCGCCTTCACGGTGCTCCACAACTTCGGTGATGCGGAGGAGGCCGGTTACGCGCGAAATTGCAGGGATGTACTCGCCGTCCCATTTCACGCGGAATTTGAAGTTCTTGTAGGGATCGAGGCGTGTTGGATTGGTAGGGAATTCTGCCATGGGTGGAAGCATAGCATTTGAAACGGGCTATCGATGGGAGAATTGAACAAAAAATAAGCCGCAACCCGGTTGGATTGCGGCTCGTTTATGGCTGAGTTGCAGCCGAATTACATTTCTTTGACGCCTTCGACGAAGGCTTTTAGCTTGCGGCTGCGGCTGGGGTGGCGCAGCTTGCGGAGGGCCTTGGCTTCGATTTGGCGGATGCGCTCTCTTGTGACCTGGAAGCTCTGACCGACTTCTTCAAGCGTGTGCTCGGAACCATCTTCGAGGCCGAAGCGCATCTTGATGACCCGCTCTTCGCGCGGGGTGAGAGTGCGCAGGACCTGCGAGGTGTACTCCTTGAGATTGACGCTGATAACCGCCTCGGAGGGAGAAACCGCCTGGCGATCTTCGATGAAGTCGCCGAGGTGGGAATCTTCTTCTTCGCCGATGGGGGTTTCGAGCGAGATGGGCTCCTGCGCGATCTTGAGCACCTTGCGCACCTTGGCCACCGGGATGTCCATGCGCTTGGCGATCTCTTCGCTGCTGGGCTCGCGGCCGAGCTCCTGCACAAGCTGGCGGCTGGTGCGGATGAGCTTGTTGATGGTTTCGATCATATGCACCGGGATGCGAATGGTCCGGGCCTGGTCCGCGATGGCGCGGGTAATGGCCTGGCGAATCCACCAGGTGGCGTAGGTGGAGAATTTGTAGCCGCGGCGGTATTCGAACTTGTCGACCGCCTTCATGAGGCCGATGTTGCCCTCCTGAATGAGGTCGAGGAACTGGAGGCCGCGGTTGGTGTACTTCTTGGCGATGGAGACAACCAGGCGCAGGTTGGCCTCAATGAGCTCGCGCTTGGCCTGCTCGGCGTCCATGTCGCCCTGGATCATTTCGCGCTGGGTGCGCTTGAGCTCGATGATGGAGACGCCGGCGTCGCCCTCGATCTTTTCGAGATCGACCTTGCAGTTCTTCTGCTGGCGGCGATACTCCTTTTTCAGCTCCTCGCTTTTGCTGGCTTCGTGCTTCTGGTCCAGCGAGCGGATCTGGCGCTCGAGGGTGCGCATGGTGTCCACGGTCTTGTTGACCTTGTCCAGCAGGCGCTTGCGCTCGACGGCGGTGTACTTGAGTTCGCGCACGATGCGGGAGATGAGAACCTTCTCGCGGGCGATGAGCCAGCGGGCGTGGCGCGTATCCCGAATCTTGGCCTTGGATGCCGGCGCCGGGGCGGCCTGCTTTTCTTCGATCTGCGCGATCTTCTTCTGGTGCTTCACCATTGCGTCAATGCGGGCAACTGTTGCCTTGACGCGGGTTTGCACCACGTCTTCGGTGAGCTCTTCCTCGTCGAAGATCACGACCTCTTTGACGTTGCGGACACCGCGCTTCAGATCTTCGCCGAGAGCCACGATTTCGCGGATCACGATGGGCGAGCGAGAAATCGCCTTGAGCACGCGCAGTTGGCCACGCTCAATGCGCTTGGCGATTTCGACTTCGCCCTCGCGCGTAAGCAGCGGCACGGTACCCATTTCGCGCAGGTACATGCGCACGGGATCGTTGGTCTTTTCCAGCGTGCCAGGGGTCAGGTCGAGCTCAACATCCTCGCCCTCTTCCAGTTCGAAGTCTTTGTCGGCGCCGAATTTGGGGCCGTCGAGCAGGTCGATGCCCTGGGTGCCGATGGTGGTAATCAGGTCATCCAGATCTTCGGGCGAGGAACCCATCTCATCCGGCAGCATTTCGTTCACATCGCCGTAGGTGAGATAGCCCTTTTCCTTACCCACTTCGATCAGGGTGTCAATATCGTGTTCAAACTTGTCGTCAATCGCCAAAGTTACTCCTACTCTCTTTGCGCAAAGCAGATTCAGCACCGTTTTGCGCACCGGTGCGTGGTCCAGGTCCAGAGCGCGAAAAAAAGATTTCCAAGGAAAATATCCGGAAATCCAGAGCGCATGCAGACACAGACCTGCGGTCACCCGCATAAAAGAAGCGGTTTCAGGTAGTTGCTCGGAAAAGGATGACAAGCGCTTCAGGTTTCGCCTGGATCGCCCGCGAGCCGAAGCTCATGGTTGGGGCAGAGGGGCGCGCATCCTCACAGAGACTTTAAGATTACCACGACCCACCTTGCTTGGCCAAAACAAAATCGCCACCGCAAAGGGAGCCGCAGATCTTCGCCGGCCTTTAACGGCTCGTGCTTAGTTCTTTGATGCACAGCGAGCCTGAAAGGAGCCTGAAATCCTGTTAAAATCGACCTTTCGGCCAGCCGCCACCCAGGAAATCCATCTGTATAGCAATTTCGGAATTGCTGTAGACCGAAACCTCACACTCAAGTGGCTTTTTCCTAAGAAAAAACCACCTTTCAATGCACTCAAAAGGACTACGTTAATTCCGAAATTGCTCTAGAAAGCCGCTTCCGTGCCCGACGAACCCAAACCCAAGTCCAAATCCGTGACCTACGCCGATGCCGGCGTCGACATCAGCAGTGGCGACCGCGCCAAGGAACGCATCAAGTACCTGGCGCAGAAGACCTTTAACCGCAACGTGCTGGGGGGCATCGGCGGCTTTGGCGCGCTCTACCGGCTGGACTTGCAGCGCTGGAAGAACCCGATTCTGGTGAGCTCGGCCGATGGCGTGGGGACCAAGCTAAAGGTGGCATTTGAGCTTGGGCTGCACCAAACCGTGGGCGCTGACCTGGTGAACCACTGCGTGAACGATATTGCCGTGCAGGGGGCTACGCCGCTGTTCTTTCTGGACTACCTGGCCAGCGGCAAGCTGGACCCCGTGGTGACCGAGAGCGTGGTCACCGGCCTGGCCGAGGCGTGCAAGGCCAACGGCTGCGCGCTCATCGGCGGAGAGACGGCGCAGATGCCCGGCTTCTACACCGACGGCGAATACGATCTGGCAGGCTTTATCGTGGGCGCGGTGGATCGGGACAAGATGGTGACCGGCGCGGGCATCAAAGCCGGTGACGTGCTGATCGGGCTGCCCTCGACGGGGCTGCACACCAACGGCTACTCGCTGGCGAGGAAACTGCTTTTTGAGGTAGCAGGCTACAAGCCCACCCAATATGTGACGGCCATCAAGGAGAAGGCCGGCGCGGCGCTGATGAAGACGCACCGCAGCTATCTTCATGTAATTCAGAAACTTGTGGGGGCGGGACTGACCACAGGCATGGCGCACATCACCGGCGGCGGCATCACGGAAAACCTGCCCCGCATCCTGCCCAAGAATACGGGGGCGCAGGTGGAGCTGGGGTCGTGGCCGGTGCTGCCGATCTTTGAGCATCTGCGCTCGCTGGGCCAGGTATCGGAAGAAGAGATGATGCGCACCTTCAACATGGGCGTGGGGCTGATTGCGGCGATTCCGGCGGCCAAGTTTACGCGGGCCAAGAACCTGCTGGATCGTGCCGAAGAGAAGTTCTACGTGATTGGGCGGATTGTGAAGGGCGAGCGGCGGGTGCAGTACACGTAGGCAGTGAGTCAGTGAATCAGTGAACAAGTGAACAGTGGTCAGTGGACAGGGAACAGCAGACTGCCGGAAGGGAATCTTGGGAGTTCATTCAAAAGATCGTTCGCTTCGGCTGGGAGTTCTGCTTTCAGGGCGCGGGTCGAACTTTCTGGCGATTGCGGAGTCCATCCGGGCAGGGCGGCTCAAGGGCGTCGAGATTGCAGTCGTGGTCTCGAACGTGGCTGAGGCTCCCGGAATCGCCGCTGCTCAGCAATTGGGTCTGCCGCACGCAGTGCTTGTTTCCAAAGGGCGCAAGCGCGCCGAGCACGACGCCGATGTGATTGCCTGCCTGCGGGCGCAGCGCGTTGACCTGGTCTGCCTTGCCGGCTACATGCGGCTGCTTTCGCCGGAGTTTATCGCCGCGTTTCCCAACCGCATTCTCAATATTCACCCTTCGCTCCTGCCGGCCTTCCCTGGGCTGGAGGCGCAGGGACAGGCCTTTCAATATGGGGTGAAGGTGGCCGGATGCACCGTTCACTTTGTGGATGAGCATCTGGATCATGGGGTCATCGTGCTGCAGCGGGCGATTCCGGTGCTTGAGACCGACGATGCGCACTCGCTGGCGGAGCGGATTCTGATTGAGGAGCACATCGCCTATACCGAAGCGATTGCTCGCGTAGCTGGCGGGGAGTATGAGATTCGCGGACGGCAGTTTGTGAAGCGAGATTCGCGCGAATAAGTCGCTGAAGCTGCGAATGCATGATGGGAATAGCCGTGGAGAGCGCCCTGCTAATGGTGTACCCTTGCCGTCCGTACTAAAGCTCGTGCTCCTGCCGGGGATGGACGGAACAGGGGAGCTGTTCGCGGATTTGGTGAATGCGCTGCCTGAGGCGTTTCAAACCGTGACGGTGCGGTATCCTACTGACCGATTTCTTTCGTACACGGAGTTGCCCGATCTTGTGCGCGAGTCTTGTCCAGTCTCAGAACCATTTGTTCTGGTGGCCGAATCCTTTTCATCGCCTCTTGCCATCCGATTTGCAGCGGCAAATCCCGCAAATCTTGCGGCATTGATCCTTTGCACTGGGTTTGCCTCAAGTCCTGTGCATGGTTGGCGGCGTCTTCTCGCTGCGCTGTGCGCGCCGATCGTGTTCCGCATTCCACTGCCGAAGTTTTTCGCCGAGTACTGGCTTGTTGGGCAGGACGCTCCTGCTTCATTGCTCAAGACTGTTCGGGCTGCGATCACATCGGTTAGTCCAAATGTATTGGCTGCTCGGCTCCGTGAAGTGATTGATTGTGAAGTGCTTGCGGAACTCGACGAAATCACGGCGCCGATCTTGTATATCCAGGCGGAACAAGACCGTCTGGTCGGTGCTTCGTGTCTTGAAGAGATTCTGCGGATCAAGCCACAGGTGGCAGTAGCGACGATTGAGGGGCCGCATCTTCTGTTTCAACGGGAGCCTCGTCAAGCTGCCGCGGTCATTTCGGAGTTCCTGCAAGCACTTGATTTAAACCCGCATCAGGCGAGAGGATGAGGAAGATGGATCGCCAGGATCTCGACCGGCTTCTTGGGCCTTTTCCCACTGTGGGTCCGCTCGACGCCGTTGTTTTGGAAACGGCGGATTGCGGTTCGTATGTCCGGGAAACCATCGAATACGCGGTCGAGGCTGATGAGCGCGTCAAATCCTTTCTGCTTGTTCCAAAACACGTCAACCGAACCGTGCCTGCAATCTTCGCTCACCATCAACATGCGAGCCAATTTCATTTAGGAAAGAGCGAAGTGGCTGGACTGGCCGGCGACCCAGATCAAGCCTATGCCTCGGAGCTTGCTGAACGCGGCTATGTGGTCATTGCGCCGGATGCTCTGGCGTTTGAGGAGCGGAACTGGAGCAATCCGTTCGGACGGGCCCAGTATTTCGAGCTGGCAACCCGCATCGTCCAGGGTAAGACGTTACTGTCCAAATGCATTCACGATGTCAGCGTAGCGTTGGACTATCTTGAGACGCGAGCGGAGGTCGATCCTTTACGCTTTGGATTCATCGGCCATTCCTACGGAGGCAAAATGGCCATCTGGGCCCCGGCAGTCGATGGCCGCATCCGGGCATCCGTCTCCAATTGCGGATGCGTGAACTACAGGGATTCATTGGTCCGGGATACGGGCGTTCAAATGGAGTTCTGTCTTCCGGGTGTGCTCCAGGTTGGAGATGTCGAAGATGTCGTGAGGCTTGTGGCCCCTCGCGCGCTGCTTCTGCAAGCGACTTCCGATGACAAGTGGTCTCGGGGAGCTGGCTCGATCTTCGAGTACGCTCGCTCGTCATTTCCAGAAGGAAAGCTCAAGCTTGGATGCTGGCCCGGAGGCCATGTCTTCACACCGGAAATGCGGCAGGCGGCCTATCGCTTTCTTGACGAGCATCTGAAAGATGGGCTGTGACCTCGCAACGAAATGGAGCCACGCGATAGACCGTCATCCCGCCGCGCAATCGCGAGGGAGTGCCCATCAGCATGATCCATGCCGGAGGCGTGTTGGGGAGGTAGATCAACGAGTAACTGCCGTTTAAGTATTCACTAGCCCTGCATGTGCGCTCTGCTACTAGAAAACCAATTTCAGCAGGAAGATACTCAATTCTTGACTCTTGGCCAGGTATCTCTGTCCCCCACAAAATCTAAAACTCTGGGAACCCGGTAATACCACCAGTCTCGACTCGGTAGGTACCCGTGCTTCGCTGCTTGATCGTCTCCCCAAATACAAGCTTCACTTGGTTGTGTTGACTCTCGAAAATAGTCGTCTAGCACCGACAATGGGTTAAGGAGGATGGTGCGCTCTGTTTCCGAGGCAATCGGCATCAACTCACTGATGATCCGCCGTGCGTCCATGTCGTTCAGATATTCATCGAATAAACCTTGATAGCCCTTGAAGATTTGATCTGTTGTTTGTCTCCACGATTCCACAAGGTAGCCCATTCCACCACGGCACACAGGTTCGGAAAATCCACTTCGCGTGCAGTATTCGCGGACGGGCGGTGAGGGTTCAATGATTTCAGTGAGAACTTGAACGCGAAATTCTGTGCCGACGATGCTTAGAAACTTGTGGTCGTCCTCGTTGTTATTCGCAAATTCGAATCGCCTGAGCGGAGATTGGGTACCCATCTCTACGAGCGCATATAGCTCCATTCCTTCTGGTTCGAACGTTTCCAGGGTTTGAACTCCATCAAATTGAATCTCATACTCTAGCCCGCTATATCCCCGGACCCTCACGTTGGTGTGTTCGTGGGTGCTGGAGACGCGCAATATTTCTCCGTCGTGGAAATCGGCGGCGCCGACGTAAGCAACGAATTCTGAAGAGCTCATATGTCTAAGTCTAAGTGTTGTCGAGTCACAGAAAGGGGAGGGCGAAGACAATTTCCGAATTGTTCGCTACCCTTCCTTTACTGCTCGGTAACTGCGGGGCTGACATACGCAGCGCCGGACGGCTGAATGCTCTGCATCCCTTTCGGGGCCTAAAGAGTACGTCTCCAATTTGGTCCGTTCAGCATCCAGCGCCACAATCTGATTCTAAAGTGCAATTCAAACTAACCGCCACCCTCCGAGTGGATCGTTGGATATCCGGAGATCGTCAGTTGGTAAACACGCCAAGGCGGCGGAATCCGGCTGGGACTGATGGCGGGAGCGTGTCGGACCAAACCAGTGGCTACTCGCGGTATCCCATTTGATCTGGAAGTCAAGACGTACGCTCCGGCAATAACGGAGCAAATCTATGATTCCATGACCCTTACAATCCGCGCTTTGTTTGCAGAAGATATGCCCCGGATTGCCTAGCCTTAAAGGTAGCCAGACAAACGATGGAGATGCTGCGCCCGGCGAATGAGTACGCCGTCCCTGAAGCGGATGGTGCCGGGGCGCGGGACCGTCGAAGTCTGTGCATAGCGGCTCTCTGCTTGGCGCGCTGACCGGAACCACGGCGGTGCGCCGATGCGAGTGCCCTCACCAAATCTCAAGACAAGCAAGGCAACAGGGCGGCTTGGGCTGCCCTTTCCTTTTGAAGGAGCTTTCTGAATGAATCCTATCTCAAATGTGTGGAATCACCCGAAGACATCGGCCGCCGGGTTGTTAATTGCGGTCGTCACGATTGCCCGCGTGCTCTCTGAGCAGGGCATCACGCTGGGCGCGGCCGGGAACGGCTCCGTGATCACGCTGGTGAGCGCCGTGGCCACAGCCTTCCTGGGACTGCTTGCGAGAGACCCGTCTAGCCAGAGTTCTTCGACTGGTTCGACCGCCAAGCTGGGCGCGTGGGCGCTGATCGCGCTGCTGCTGCCGCTGCCGTTTATGGCCGGATGCTCGGGCGTGACCGTCGCACAGGACATTGTGAACTGGACGCCGGCGTTGCAAAGCGCAGTGGCTACGGTGGACTCAACCGCGGCTTTGCTTGCGCCGATGGATGCGCCGATCTTTACGGCGGCGACGATTGGGTTTGACGCAGCCTCGAATCTGCTGGTGGCGCAGGCCAGGGCTTATCTGGCCAACCCGACCGCAGGCACGCTGGCGCAGATGCAAGCACAGGTGGTGACTTTTCAACAGCAGGTGAACGCGTCCCTCTTGCAGGCCGCAAAGATCACCAACACAGCTAGCCAGCAGCACGCTTTGGCTGCGATTCAGGGAGTGGCAACCATTGTGAGCGCGATTCTCGCGCTGGTGCAGACGATCTCCAGCAAGGCGCAGGTGGCTCAGATGGCCGCCCAATCGACGATCAAGCTGGCTGCGGTGCGGCCGCTGCTGGATGACTCGACGGCTGCGGCAGTCGTGGCCAGCCACTATGGCGAGCCGGTGCAAATGGCGCGGGCGCAAGTGGCGCAGGCGGAGTATGCCGAAGCACAGGCCGGCTTCTGAGGCCTCTGCCCGCAGCGTACCTGTTGACTACAAAATAAATACCCCCTACCCCCCTGGCTGTAGTGATTCACAGTTTCATCGCTCCAGGGGAGGAAAGCCCGCTTCAACCACAAAGGAGGCGCGAAAAATGCAAACCACTCCCACTCGATTGAAACCCGCACAGAATGAGGTTCAACGGACGGCGCATGACCAGGATCTGATTGAGATTCCGAAACGAGCTCGTCTCGACAGGGAAGCCGAGAACAACAAGAATCTGAAAGGTCTCCGAGAGTCGTCCAAGTGAGCATGAACCACCTCTGGGGAATCACGGACAAAACGGGCCGTTCCTGAATTGGAAGCGGCCCGCAATACTTAGACATACCTATAGACTCGACTCCCTCCTAGTTATTTGCATCCCGCCCTTCTCCGAGGATTAATTTGAGAGTGATCTGCTTTTTCCCGCGATAGAGAGTGACGCTGACGGTGTCGCCGGCCTGGTGCTTATAAATGAGATTGTTGATGTCCTGGGGATCGGTAACTTCCTGTCCATCCACGGCCACAATCAGGTCGCCGCCGAGCAGGATAGGCGTGTTGCCTACATAGGCCTGCTGGTTGCCGCCGTGGATGCCGGCGCGCTCGGCCGCTCCGCCACGGATGACCGTTTGTACGAGAACACCGGATTCGGCGGCAAGGCCCATCTGCTCAGCTAGATCGGGGCCGATGGCATACGATTGGATGCCCAGCTCGGGCCGCTTGACGCGCCCGTAGCGGGTGAGGTCGGCCAGCACGGCCTTGGCCGTGTTGATGGGAATTGCGAAGCCGATGCCGGAGCTTTGGTCGGCGCCGTTGGAAGCGATCATGGTGTTGATGCCGATGACCTCGCCATGCGAGTTAAGCAGCGGGCCGCCAGAGTTGCCGGGATTAATGGCCGCATCGGTCTGGATGGCGTCCTCGATGGACGCGCTCTCGGAGCCCCGCGCGGCGGGCAGCGTGCGGATGGAGCTGATGATGCCGCGGGTCATGGTGCCGTTGAGACCGAAGGGATTGCCGATGGCATAGACCTTTTGGCCCACGGAAAGCCCTCCGGAATCGGCCAGCGTGACCGGCTCAAGATTGGGTGCGTCGATCTGCAAAAGGGCCAGATCGTGCACCTTATCGGTGCCGACCACCTTTGCGGAATAGCGGCGCTTGTTGCTGAGCGTAACCTCAATGCCGCGGTTGGCGCCCTCGACCACATGGAAATTGGTGAGCACGTGGCCGGCCTTGTCGAGGATGAACCCAGAGCCTTGGCCCTCCTGCGGCACCGCGCCGTAAAAGAAGTTGATCACCAACGCCTTGGAGGTGATGTTGACCACGGAGGGAAGAACTCGCTTATAGACGGCGATATTGTTCTGCTCTTCGGCGTCATAGGCGGGCGCGGCCTCAGCCTCAGTCAGCTCGAGCGGAGAGCCGGAGCCCTTGGCATCAAAGAGCGAGAAATGGGGCCAGGCCGGGGCGGCCGAGGCGGACGGGGCGGCGTGACCGTGAGACAAATGCGTGGTGAGGTACCAGAATCCGCCCACCAGCAGGACAACGAGGAATACGCGGCGCAATGCTCTCATAGCTTCTAAACCTGAATACCTTCCTTAACCAGATACGGCGGCGGCGCGCCGATGTTCCACAGGGAAGGCGCATCTGCCAACTTCTATTTTAAAGACTCTTCTGGGGGAATTTTGTTGCTCTCTGCCTTGAGCCGCTGCCACAGCGCGACAACCTGGGCGCGGAGGGCCGCCTGATCTCCAGTGTTTTCTAACACGTAGTCAGAGCGAGCTGCCTTTTCCGCATCGGGAATCTGGTGCGCAAGGCGGAGGCGGGCATCGTCTGCGGCGGCCTTGCGGCCCTCGCCCGATGGGCAGATTCTCTCGGCATAGCGGGCGATTTTCAGCTCATCGGGCGCCGTGATCACGACTATGCGATCGATTCGCCGCCGCCAATCGGCGAGCACAGTCTCCTTTTCGCCGCGGGCGCGGGCATCGCGCTCGACCTCAAAGATCAGAGCCGACTCGATGACGGCCACGGCGGCTGGATCGCGGGCAAAAACTGATTCCATCCAGCGCCTCTGCGCGGCGATCACGGCTGGATGGACAATGGCGTTCAACTCGTTCAGTCTGCCGCCTTGGAAAGCCAGCACAGTCAGATGAGCGCGGTTCAGGTGGCCATCTGGGGCGACAACGCTGGGGCCGAAGGCGTGCACGATCTCGGCGTAGACCTGCTGACCCGGCTTCATCAGGGTGCGGCCCAGTTCGTCGGCCTCGATGACCTCTGCGCCGAGCTCGCGCAGATAGCCCGCAACGGTGCTTTTGCCGCTGCCGAGTCCGCCGGTAAGACCAACGCGCAGCATGGTCTAAAGCCCTCGCCGCATTTTGGCCGCGCGGACGGTGTTGGCCATGAGCATGGCAATGGTGAGCGGGCCGACTCCGCCGGGGACGGGCGTGTAAGCGCCGGCCAGCTCGAAGGCTTTGGGGTGCACGTCGCCTATGAGCGTGGAACCACGCTTGGCGAAGGCCGCCTCGCGTTTGGCATTCCCAGCAAAGAAGCGGTCGAATTCGGCCTGGTCGGTAATGCGGTTCATGCCGACGTCAATCAAGGTTGCGCCGGGCTTGACCATCTCCGCCGTGATGAATCCGGGGCGGCCGATTGCGGCAACGAGAATATCGGCCTGGCGGGTAATGGCACCCAGGTCGCGGGTTTTGGAGTGACAGATGGTGACCGTCGCGTTCTGTTGGAGCAGAAGCATGGCCGCGGGCTTGCCCACAATGTCGCTGCGGCCCACCACAACGGCGTGCTGCCCGCTGATGGGAATGCTGCTGCGCTTGAGAATTTCAATGACACCGGCGGGGGTGCAAGGGGCAAGCGCCGGCCGCCCAGCCAGCAAGCGCCCGGCATTCACGGGGTGAAAACCGTCCACGTCCTTCGCGGGCAAGACGGCATCGAGCAGCGCTTTGGTATCGACCTGCGCCGGGAGCGGCAACTGGATGAGGATGCCGTCGATCTCGTCGCGGGCGTTGAGGCTGGCCACCAGATCGAGCATTTCCTCTGTAGTCACGGTGTCGGGTGGAGTGATGAGGTCGCTATAGAGGCCGAGCTCGGCGCAGGTCTGCACCTTGCTGCGAACATAGATCTCCGATGCTGGCACATGACCCACCAGCACCGCCGCCAGACCCGGCCGAATGCCCTGGGCGGCCAGCAGCTTCACTTCTTCCGCTACTTCCTGCTTGATTGCGGCGGCGATTGCAGTCCCGTCGAGTATTCTTGGCATTTTTGCTCCAACTTCCCATCGTACCAAGGCGATGCTGTTGGACCTGCCGTCTTCTGAACTTTTCGGAGACTCCCAACGTACTCGAATTCAGGAACCCACAAAAATGACCAAGACATCGGCGAAACCAGCGTTGCTGGACGTACTTTCAGGAGTGATCGCGATCATTGCGGTGGTTGGCACATGCATCGCTTCGAAGGCGATTGGATTCGACTTTCGCGGAATCTATGCTCTCACAGCGGCAGCTTTTTTCCTGGCGGGGTTCGCGCGCGGCAAGGTACCGGTAGGGCGCCTTGGATGGCAGGTAGTGCGCGTCAGCGTGGGTGGGTTTCTGGGCACAGCGGCCCTGGTCATGAACAATGGGCCGCACCTGCTGTTGCTTCAGATTGGATTGGTGCTGATGACCGTCGCCGTTTCCGCCACGGGCATACTTGCGCGAAGGCGCTGGCATTCAGACCGCCGCTTTAGCGTCCGGCTGTCTGCGCTATCGCTGATCGCCGCCGGACTGGTTGTCTTCGTCGCCGTTCCAAGGCTGTCAACCTACGCTGCTTTTGAAACCACCGATCACCCCCGGACCTCCTTCAGTCTCCAGAAGGACAACCACGTCATCCATTCGGAGGAACTTAGAGGGCATGTTGTGATCCTCGCGTTCTGGGCGAGTTGGTGCATTCAGTGCCTGGAGGAATTGCCGGAGCTGCAGCATGTGTATGCGCGGTTTCAAAACGATCCGGAAGTTGTCTTCCTTGCCGTGGATACCGGCTGGGAGGGTGAGACCGTTGAGAGGGGTAAGCAACGACTCGCCCAACGCCACCTGGACCTTCCCATCGCCTTCGATTCCGGTGCCGCCGCGGAATCGCTCGGCGTGGACGCGCTCCCCACACTCGTACTTATCGATCGGAAGGGCTATGTGAAGCTCGTCCATCATGGGTACGACAGGGGGGAACATCTGGAACAGGCGCTAACCAGCAAGATCGGGGAACTGCGAGCGGCAACCAACCAAGAGTAGGTCGCCGGCCTGCAAATTCTGCCCTGACCTTCGCGTGCCTGTGGTGAAGGTCGTGCCCTGAATAGTGCTGGAGAAAGAAACCGGCAACCGCGGAAGGTTCATTCCACACGCTCTCGCGGCGGTTGCTGATCTCCCGTTTGTCGGCGATAGCTCTGCCTTCCTCAGTCGCCATCCCACAAGTGCCGAGACCGTCTGCACAAAAGCCACTGCGACCGGACGCGTGATTTGCACCCTGCGGGCGATCTGCGTCACGTCCGCGTGTGATTTAACTCACATACAGACTCCCTATGCTCTCCTGTACGGTGAGGCATACAGGGAACGTTCCAGATCACATTGGAATAACTTCGGAACCTCCTGGCACGTTTGTTGTGGAGAGGTCTTGATGAGTGTCTTCAAGGATGCAGGGCATCTTTTCCGGTTTGCGGGGCTTTTCGTTCTCGCCTTTCTGGTGTTTCTGGTGGTGCGCCATTTCGTTGTCCCCAAGAGCTTTGGGCAATATGGGCACTATCGTGGAGCCGCCATCGGCGAAATCGCCGCGCATCCCATCCAATTCGCTGGCCACGACACGTGCGAGACTTGCCACGCGGACGTCGCCGACGTAAAGAAGGCCGGCAAACATGCGCATGTGAACTGCGAAGCCTGCCACGGAGCGCAGGCCAAACATGCCAGCGCCGACGACCCATCGACAGTCAAGCCGGTTCTTCCCGATACGGCGGTACTCTGCGCCCGCTGCCACACTGCGAGCGCGGCCAAACCGAAGAGCTTTCCGCAGGTTGCGCCAGCAGACCACTCCCAAGGTCTGGCGTGCAATTCATGCCACAAGCCGCATAGTCCAGGGATGGATGCGGGAGGTGCAAAATGAATATTTCCCGGCGTCAGATCATGGTTCTCTTGCCGGCTGCGGCGATTGCATGGAAGTACGTGCTCGCCGGAACCCCCGAAGAGTCGCCCAACTACAAGATGAGCGAGCACTGGTGGAGCATGTTGATCGATATCCCCAAGTGCATTGGCTGCGGCAACTGCGTGCGCGCCTGCCAGACTGAGAACGATGTGCCGGATGGATACTTCCGCACCTGGGTGGAACGCTACCACGTATCGGACTGGAAGATGACCAGTCCCGAGATCGTGATGACAAACCCGATGGTTGCACCCGAGGTGATTTCACCCGACGGCGGCAAGGAAGGGTTTCCGGTGGCCACGGATGAGAGCGGCAAGTATTTCTTTGTTCCGAAACTCTGCAACCATTGCGCGAACTCGCCGTGCACGCAGGTTTGCCCGGTTGGAGCCACCTTCATCAGTCCAGATGGGGTGGTTTTGATAGACCAGAAGTACTGCCTGGGTTGCGCTTATTGTGTGCAGGCCTGCCCGTATGGCTGCCGCTACATTCATCCGGAAAAGAAAGTGGCCGACAAGTGCACGCTCTGCTATCACCGGATCACCAAGGGACTGACGACCGCGTGCTGCGAAGCGTGCCCGACCGGAGCGCGGCAACTGGCCGACCTGAAGAATCTCAAGGATCCCATTCACGAGTTCCTGAAAACGCACAGCGTGCAAGTGCTGAAGCCGCAGATGGCCACCGGCGCGAAGGTTTACTACAACGATCTGGACGGCTCGGTGCGATAAGAACGGTTAACAGCTAACAGCTGACAGTTAGAAGCATAGATGGGTGAGAAGTTATGAACGGTGTTGAAGGCTTCATGTATCCGAACGAAGTCGAGCTCCAATGGAGCGTGCTGATCGTCCTGTATCCGTTTATTACGGGACTGGTGGCGGGCGCATTCATTCTGGCGTCGCTGGAGCGGGTTTTCCGGGTGGAAGCAGTAAAGCCGACGTATCGGCTGGCGCTGCTCACGGCGCTGGCATTTCTGCTGGTTGCGCCGTTGCCATTGCAGTTGCACCTGGGGCACCCGGAGCGGTCGCCTGAGATGTACTTCACTCCGCATAGCACCTCGGCCATGGCCATGTTCGGATATGTGTATCTGTGGTACCTGATGGCTGTGCTGGTGCTGGAGATCTGGCTCGACTACCGGCGCGAGATCGTGCTGTGGTCGCAATCGAGCAAAGGCTTGCTGCGCCTCGTTTACAAGGTGATGACGCTGGGTTCAAGCAACATCAGCGAGCGGTCGCTCTCGATCGATGAGCGTGTGGGATACATTGTGACGCTAATCGGCATTCCTTCGGCGTTTCTGCTGCACGGATATGTTGGCTTCATCTTCGGTTCGATCAAGGCAAATCCATGGTGGTCGTCGCCGCTGATGCCGGTTGTGTTCATCTTTTCAGCCATGGTGTCGGGGATTGCCGGGGTGATGCTGCTCTACATGGCAATCACCAAGCTGCGCAAGGAAAAAATCGACATTCACTGCGTGGACACGATTGCGATGTATCTGTTCTACATCTTCATCATCGACTTCAGCCTGGAGATGCTCGACCTGATTCACCGCATTTACGAGGCCGACGAATCGTTTCGCAGCCTCAACTTCATGGTCCACACACAGCTTTATTTCTCGCACATCGTGGTGCAGATATGCCTGGGTACGCTGACGCCGATCATCCTGCTGGGCATCACGCAGGTGGTGAAGCTGCCTGAAATTGTGCGCAAGCGCATCTACTCAGTGGCCGGATGCCTGACACTGATCGGAATCTTTGCCATGCGCTGGAATGTGGTGATCGGCGGACAGTTGTTCAGCAAGAGTTTCCTCGGGTACACCACCTACAAGATGAGCCTGGTGACACGCGAGGGGTTGCTGGTGGCCATCTTCCTGACCATCCTGCCGCTGTTTTTCTTGTGGGCGCTTGTGAAGCTGCTGCCTCCTTGGCCTGCAAAGAATTTGCCCGAAGCCGCAGCTGGGGACTGAGCGCGGCAAAGAATGGATTTTCCCTCGGGTGGAAACAATGGACGATCTTCCCGACGCGTTAAATCGGCTTGCCGCACGCCTGGAAACACTGGAGAGGCGTGTTGAGGCGCTGGAGCATCCTTCCGCGGCGTCAAGCGCAGTGCCAACTCCTGCGCCGATCCAATTGCAAGCCACGCAAGATGGCGAAACGCTCGGCTTTATACTGGCGGGCGGGGCGTTTCAAGTGGTTGGCAAGGCCATGCTCGGCATTGCCGGGGCCTATTTGCTGCGGGCGGTGGCGGAATCCACATCGCTTCCGAAACTGGGCGTCGCGGCGATTGCGATTGCTTACGCGATCTTCTGGCTGGTCGCGGCATCGCGGGCGCCGGCCGGGGCTTGGTTCGCCAGCACAACCTATGCCTGCACCTCCGCCCTGATCCTGGCTCCCATGCTTTGGGAACTGACACTGCGCTTCATTGTGTTTCCTGCAGCGGTTACAGCGGGCGTTCTGGGCGCATTCGTCTGCGCGGCCAGTGCGCTGGCGTGGAAGCGCGATCTGACATCGGTCTTTTGGGTGGCCAATGCGACAGCCGCGCTGGTTGCCGTGGCCTTGTCGGTTGCGACGCACGAACTGATCCCCTTTATCGCGGTGCTGCTGTTGATGGCTGTTGTCTCGGAGTGGGCGGCGGAACGCGAGCGCGGGGTGGGAGTCCGATTCCTGGTGGCAGCAGCTGCCGACGCAGCGGTATGGGCGCTGATCTTTATCTATGCCAGCCCGCAGAGCACACGCGCGGACTACGCGCAGCTGGGGACGGCGGCCTTGCTTGCGCCCGGTTTCATTCTGTTTGCGCTTTATGGGGTGAGCGTGGCTGTGAAGACTGCGCTTTTCGACAAGAAGATCACGGCGTTTGAGACGATCCAGACGATGATTGCGTTTCTGCTGGCGGCCTCTGGTTTGCTCTACTTCGAGCCTCGTAACGGCAGAGTTGTTTTGGGGGTCGCCTGCCTGATCTTGTCCGCGGCAGGTTATGCGTCGGTCTTTGCGTTCTTCAACCGCCGCTCGGAACAACGAAATTCCAAGGTGTTTGCCGCCTGGAGCGCTGCGCTTTTTTTGTCAGGCTGCGTTTTGTGCCTGCCTCCGCTGTGGATGGCCGCATCTCTGGGCTTGGCCGCGGTTGTAGCTACGGTTCTGGGTACGCGGCTGAACCAACCGGCTCTCGGATTCCACGGCCTGGCGTATCTGCTGGCTGCCGCAATCGCATCGGGCCTGCTTGTGTATGTGCTGGGAGCACTGGCCGGAACGCTGCCTGGCACGCCTTCGATGAGCGTTTGGCTGGTCACAGGTTGCGCGATTCTCTGCTTTGCGGCCGGGAAGCCATGCGATGGAAAGCGGTGGACGGAGCAGGTGCTATCGCTTGTCTTTGCAACCCTGGCTATTGGCGCAACGGCGGCTCTGCTGGTGGAAGGGATGATGGGCCTGATCGCATTGAGCGTGAGTCCCGGACCGCATCACCTGGCTTTTATCCGCACGCTTACCATTTGTGCGGCGGCTTTGGCGCTCGCCTTCAGCGGCGCGCATTGGCGGCGTGTGGAACTGACCAGGATTGGCTACGCCACGCTGGCGCTGGTTGCGGCCAAGCTTGTTTTGGAAGACCTGCGTCACGGGCATCTCGAATTCATTGCCGCTTCCATCTTCCTCTTTGCGGTTACGTTGATCGCGGTTCCCCGCATCGCGCGCATGGGACATTGACACAACGCTGGATAGGGTTCGCTGTTGTCTTCGGATGGAACGAAAGCAATTGCGCAGACACAGCAGCGCCGCCGCTGATGTATGGTATGCGCAGAGGATTTGCTACGCCGCGCGGCCGGCGATGCCTGCACGCAGCGATGCATTGCTTCTAACGGAGAATGTTTGGACAGCGAAAATCAGCGTGTTGAACCGGAGAACCGCAAAAAGAGCTTCTTGCGATGGCCCACCGAGGTTCTCGGTCCCGCTCCCGGCCTGAAGGAGCTGAATGTAGCTTGCTGGGGCTGGTTCGCGGCTGTGCTGGTGATTCAGTTCTGTTTCCCTCTCCTGTTGCGAATCAAGGCCGGCGCGGGCTGGATTCACATCTTCCCCAGCGACTTTGTTTATTTTTATGGCATCGGTCGCATCGCGAACGGTTATTCGCTGGCCAGGCTCTACGATTACAGCCTGCAATTGAAGACATTCAACGAGATCTTCCCGTTCCATTTGCATCAGGGCGGTTATGGACCGAGTCCGTATCCGCCGTTTGTGGCCCTTTTCTTCAGCTTGTTTGCGCGTTTCTCGGTCGTGCCGGCGTTCTTTCTGTGGGCGGGCGTTTCTCTGGCTCTGTACCTGGCGGGAATTGCAGCGGCTATCCACGGCGTCTTTCCGGGGGAACGGCTCAAAGTCTCTTTGATCTTCGCTTCCGCGCTGGCCTTCTGCCCGTTCCTTCAAGACACGCTCTCCAACGGACAGATTTCCACGCTGGCGGTTTTCGGCGCCGGGCTTGCGGTGATGCAGGAGCGGAAATCCAGGCCGTTTGCGAGCGGGCTGGTGCTTTCGATGCTGGCGTACAAGCCGACACTGCTCTTGCTGCTCATTCCCATGCTGCTGCTTACACGCAGGTTCAGGACACTCGGCGGATTCGTTGCGGGCTCGTCGCTGCTAGCCCTGGCGGCGACGGCCTTTGGCGGGCTGCAAATCTGGGCGTCGTATGCGCGCTTCCTCGGCGTCTTTAGCCAGTTTGTCGGCTTCAAGGGGCAATCGACCTACGATCTGTCGATGTATGTCGATATCAAATCGTTCATGCAGGCGGTCAGCGGCGGCTGGTCGAGGACGGAGCTGGTTTTCTTCATGGCGTTGGCTATTGCTATGGCGGCGTGGCTGGCGGTGCTGTTCTGGAACTCTGCCAAGGGCGGCAGGGCCGCGCAGTCCATGGCCTGGGCGACGGCGCTGACATGGACGCTGCTGCTGAATGTCTATGTCCCGGTGTACGATTCCGCTCTGTTGGCGATTGCGGCGGTGCTGACTTTGGGCGCGCTGAGAGAGCTTGAGTGGAAGATGGCGATGGGATGGATGAGCTTTTTGGCGGTCTTTACGGGAGTCGTCTCCTGGGAGCTGGAAACGATTGCGCAAAGCAAGGGCGTTCAGTTTCTCCCCATCCTGCTGGCTGTTTTTGGGTTGGGAGAGCTTTATATTTTGCGCGAGGCGATTCGCCGGGGATTGCCGCGAGCAGCGACCGAGCCGGCTACGGGTAAGGGAGGCAGCACAGTCAGGTAGTCGTGCAATTTAGGTGCTTTTATGTGACGTGTTTTCGTAAACTATTGATATTAAATTTGTTATAGATTGGCAGTTGGGCGGAATCAAGGCGGAAGCGGCTGGCAGCCTGACGAGAAGCAAGAACAAAAGCAAACGCAAAAGCAAAAACTTTCCAAAGAATGAAAAGACAAAAACCTGACGAATGAACAGCGTTGCCCAATTCGACCAGGGTTCCCACGGACAGGTCTTCGTCCGTGGGATGGTGGAAGGCAGAGCCAGCAGCAGCCGGGGCGCGTACGAAGGAGAACCCTCGAACTCGCTATGCGACAGGCTCAGCCGGACTCGCGACATTAGTCAGAGGCAGCTCCCGACGGACCACGATTATGCGGTTTCGACCCGCGAATATCAGACTGATCAATCGTCGCTCAAACCTGCCCCGGCTACTGCTGGCCCTGTTTTCGATAAACGGCAAAAGCAAAGACAACGACAAAAACAACCCCACGGATGCGCAGGAATTGACAGGGTCACTCCATATCAGCGAGTTGGCTAGTTAGCGGGCGACAGCGATGGGTGCAGTTTCATCTCCCCGGTCGGCAACGCCGGTGGGCGACCGAACCAAAGCAGGTCGATTGGGTGTTCACCACACACTGTCGGAAGCCCGTATTGATTCTATTGGCTTTATGCGCTGGAATTGAAAAATTCCTGGCTTCTTCAGGATCCGATAGTTTCGCTTTTTATTTGATAAAAACAGTACCTAACTTATTTTTTTTCATTGCGTTACAGAAAAACATGGGAGGGGGTGGGGTACCCCTCGGTGGGGGTACGGACCGGGCAGATTCCGGACAGATTGGATCCTGCCCAAGTTTCAGATTAGCAGGATGCTGGAAATGATCTGCAAAGACGTATGGCTCCGATGTCTCCGAATCGAGACGGGGCACACGTTTTTCAACTTGTCAGAGCCGGACCACCTGCCGAAGCGCAGCCGAGCGCAATTTACCAATCTGCCCAAATATACCGATGGCCATCGATACTGACCCCCGATCTCTCTAGTGCGATACATTGATTGGGTGACCGACAATCTTATTCTGATTACGCTGCTGGTGAAGCTAGGCGTGGTTGCCTCTGTGGCCAGCGTGCTGGCGCGGGTGGTCACATTCCGGCGGCTGTTCTTTGCGGAGCGGCGCAGTCCCCGAGAAACCCTGGCCTTGCTGGCGTTTTTCCTGGTGCCGCTCACGCTAGGCGTCTGGATGCGGTTCTGGGTGCCCAATTTTTTGGCCGCCGATATCTCCTTTGCAACGGTGATTCTGCTGGGCCTGCTGGTGGGGCCGGGTTGGGCGGTGCTGGGCGGGGTAGTGCTATCGGCGCCCGCAGTCTACCACCATGAGTATCTGGCTCTGCCTTTTTATGCTGCGCTTGGCCTGTCGGCCGGATTGCTGAGCCGCTTTGTCGAGAGAGAAGAGATCTGGTCGTTCACGCCGTTCATTGACCTGAGCCTCTACCGCTGGGTGCGCCGCAATCTGCGCCAGCCGCGCATAGATCGCCAGTTTCTGATGCTGTTTCTCATTGTGGCGGCGGAGGTATGCCGGGACTGGTTGGCCCATACCTATCCGCATCGGCTGTTTGCGCTCGTCGCCAGCCAGTGGTGGGTACAGGCGCTGGTTTGGCTGAGCGCGCCTATCGATGTGGGCATTGCGCTGAAGGTGTGGAATGCGCTGCGCATTGAGCTCAAGCTGGAGGAACAGAAGCGGCTGCTCCTGGAGGCCCGGCTCGACGCACTACAGCGGCAGATCAATCCGCACTTCCTGTTCAACACGCTCAACTCCATCGCCTCACTGGTGCGCATGAAGCCGGAGATGGCGCGCGAGATGGTGGTGAAGCTGGCCAACATTTTGCGGGCGCTGCTGAAGGATCACGACACCTATGTTCCTTTGAGGGACGAGCTGAGCTTTACCGACGACTACCTGGACATCGAGGTGGTGCGCTTTGGCGCCGACAAGCTGCGGGTGGAGAAGGAGATCGATCCGCGCACCCTGGCCGTGTTGGTCCCGAGTATCCTGCTGCAGCCGCTGATTGAAAACAGCATCAAGCACGGACTGGAGCCGCGCCTCAACGGAGGTACGGTGACCTTGCGCAGCCGCCTCGAGGGAGATCGGGTGATGATTGAAGTGGCCGACGACGGGGTGGGAATGGGAAACAAACCGGCCTCGGCGCTGCGCCGCAGCGGCGCGGGCATCGGGATGAAAAACGTGCAGGAACGGCTGGAGGTGCTCTATGGCAGCCAGGCGCGATTCACGGTGGTCAGTAGCCCAGGGCGGGGTACGCTGGTTTCGATTGAGATTCCGGTGAATTTGCCGGGTACGGTTTGAACTAGGTCTGTGACCGGGTGATTATGTTCCTCCCACCCTAGCGGCAAAAGCAAAGGCGCCATGCCCTGAGGGCTCCCAGGTGGGGCACCCAAATTAGTTCAAGATCAAACGGTCAGAGACCTAGCGGAAGCGTTACGAAGGGCATTTGGCGGGCTGAGGCTTCTAAGCGGCAAAACTCCGCTCTTGACAGACGCTATCCAGGACATCACCTTAATAGTATGATGTGAGGGCAGTCCCGTATCGCCGGTTATTCCCGCCGTGCTTCAGATGTCGACCTTCGCTTCAAACTGCTGCAAACATGGTTGGATTCGCGCATAAAAGAGGGAGCGGCCTGGCCGTCAGTTCCAGCTACCCGTTTGAAAAAAGCGATCATTCTCGGAAGATTTTGATTGAGCTGCCAAGTCTCGTATTATCATTGCTTTCAACTGATCAAGGATGCTTGAACAGGGACCGTGGATAGCATGGATACCGGCACAACAGTCACGCAAATCGGCAAATATCAGATCCTGGGCATTCTGGGCGTCGGCGGCATGGGCGTTGTTTACCGAGGACTGGACAACGCCGTCGGCCGCGAAGTGGCGATCAAGACCATTACTGAAGCCAATGAGGAACTGCGCCACCGCTTTATGCTGGAGGCTCGTTCCGGTATTCTGAATCACCCTAATATTGTTACGGTCTACGACTTCGGCGAGCAGGATGGAAATCCTTTTATCGTCATGGAGTATCTCCCCGGAGATTCGCTTGAGAATCTGCTGAAGGCCGGACGCCAGTTTACTCTGATCGAGAAGCTGGAGATGATTCGCCAGTTATGCTCCGGCCTGGGTTATGCGCACTCGAAGGGAGTTATCCATCGGGACATCAAGCCGGCTAACATGATGGTGCAGCCGGATGGAAACATCAAGATTGTGGACTTTGGCGTGGCCCGTCTGGAGAATCGCTCCGGCCATACGCAGGCCGGGATGGTGATCGGCACCTTCCACTACATCTCTCCGGAGCGGCTTCTGGGCAAGTCCGCGGACGGCAGAGCGGATATCTGGTCGGCGGGCATCATTCTTTACCTGCTGCTGACCGGGCGGTTGCCGTTTCCCGGCGACGATCCCGCGACGCTGCACCGCGTGGTCCGCGAACATCATGAACCGGTAACGAGCATTGTGCCCGGTTATCCTGCATCCCTCGACACTCTGCTTGACCGCGCACTGGCCAAGGATCCGATTGACCGCTACGAGACGGCCGAAGAGATGGCGGCGGATATCGAGGCCATCAACGACGGACTCAAGCAGGAGCATGTGGCTGAGGCGCTGGGCAATGTGAAGCAGCAGATGGAGCGCGAGCAGTGGTCGGCGGTGAGGCCTATACTGCTCGACCTTCAGCGCCTCAATCCGCAGAACACCGAAGTGAAGAAGCTGCTGCGCGAAGTGCAGGAGAAGGTTGCCCGGCAACAGAAGACGGTGCAGTTGCGGCAATTGTTGATAGAAGCCGATGAGGCAGTGCTTGCGCAACATTATGCCGAGGCGCTGGAAATCTATACGCAGGCGGCGAGTATCGATCGGGACAATCCCGAGCTTGCGGCTAAGATCGAAAACGCCCGCGCTTTGAAGGATAAGGCCGACAAAGTCGCCAATTACCTAGAGCAGTCGCGAGCTGCCCGCAAACGCAACGACTATGCGGCTGCCAGTGAGCTGATCGATCAGGCGATCAATCTTGATGACCGAAATACGGACCTGCGCAATGAACGCGCTAGGATCCTGCAAGAGGCCGAGAAGGCAAGCAAAGAACGCGCGCGCCGGCAATTCAGCGACGCGGCAAAAGGCCAACTGGCTGCACGGCAGTATACCGAGGCGATTCAAAGCCTGCGCTCGGCTTTGGAAATCGATCCGACAGACGCCGAGACACAAAAGCTCTTCCAGGAAGCGGCCGATCTGCAAGAGGAGCAGCGCCGCCGCAAGATTATCGAACAGATCGGGGCCGAGATCTCAGAGTGCATTGCATCTGGAGAATTCGAGCGCGCCCTGGCCTTGATTCAACGCGCGCAGGAGCGTTTGCCGGGCGAGGCAGCGCTGATGCAACTGAAGGCCGAGGCGGAAACAGGGCAGCGCGAGCAGGCTGCGAAGAAGCTGGTGGAGAAGACTACGCTCGATGTATACAGCCTTCTTGTTACCAGCCCCCAGCAAGCTCTGACCGCGGTTCATCAGGCACTGGAACAGATGCCGGGGGAGCCACAGCTGATTGCTCTGGAAGAAAAGGTAGCTGGCCAGGTCAAGAAGGCCAGTGCCGGGGAGACGAAGAATCAATATCTGAAGCGGGCGCAAACCGCCATCGATGCGAAGCAGTTCGATCAGGCGATTCAGATTCTGGATTCCGCTGCAATCGAATGCGGCGAAGGCTCGGACATTGCATCCCTGCTGAAGTATGCACAGGAGCAAAAGCGCAAGGTGGAACTCGCGCAGGCGGCTGCGAAGGCTACGAAGGATGCGCAGGCTCTGATTGCGGCCGGAAATCTGGAGGCTGCCATTGCTCTGCTGCAACCTGCTGCCGCGGAGACAGGCGACGCATCGGTTGAGCAGTTGTTGCGCCAGACCACCGCCAGCCTTGCGGAGTTGAGCCGGCGGGTCGATGCGGTCTTGAGCCGCGCGCAGGCGCTGAGTGCAACGGATACCGAACAGGCATTAAAGCTACTCGCAAGCCAGCCACAGGAGATTCAGCAAAACACGCGCGTGCGTGAGTTGCGTGAGCGGCTGGATGCTGCCAAAGAGCGGGAACGCCGGGAGCGCCTGACAAATGAGGCAATCCAGGCGGCCGTCGATGCTCTGCAAAAGCGCGAGTTGGCCAAGGTTCTAAGTGGACTGGAGGCTGCGCGGCGCAGTTGCGGCGACACGCCGGAGCTTACCGCAGCTATTGCCGACTACACAAACAAGCGCTCGCAAGCTGCGAATGGGCTGCTCACCATGGCAATCGAGTCTGCCACACAAGCCATGCAGCAAGACGACCGGTCCCGCGCCGCCGAGGAGTTAGGCCGCGTGGAGTTTGCGGCGCCGTTTGCAGACGCTGGATTGCAGGCCAACTGGACGAACCTTGCTAAAGCGGCTGGAAAAGCGCCGGCCCCTCCGCAGCCAGCTGCATGGCAACAAGTTGCCGCACCGCAGGCGGCGGCTGTCCCGGTTCCGGTAGCGGCGGCGAAGAAGAGCGGAGGATCGCATGCGCTCTTGTTTGCGGTCCTTGCAATAGTGCTGCTGGCGGCGGCTGGCAGCGGCTATTGGTTCTTTCTGCGTCCTGCGCCGGTTGTACCCGTGGGCGTTCTTGAGCTCAATGCCTCACCCTTTGCCGAAGTGGTGGGCGTTACCTCCGATAAGGGTAAGGCGATACCTCTTCCTGCCGGAGATCATTGGACTCCCATGCGTCTTGATGACATCCCGGCCGGCAAATATACGGTGGAGTTTAAAGGGCCCGATGGAAGCACGCAGAGCCAGCCATGCGATGTGGATCAATCAGCACAGGTATGCAGCGTCGATATGAAACCGATCGACGACAGCGCGATTGAGCAAATTGTGGGAGGCGCAAAATGAACCTGCGGATAGCGATTTGCGTCCTCTGCCTTCTGCTCTGCGGCGTATCCATGCAGGCGCAGGATTATGGTGGAAACTTAAAGCAGCAGGCTAAGGATTTGGCTGACAAGGCCAAGGGCGAGGGAAGTGACCGGGCCAAGCAGGTTCAGGATTATTGCGCGGCGGCGCAGTTGGAACCCAGTAACAAGAAGTACTCCGACATGTGCAGCAGCTACCGCTCGGGCCTCATCAACGACGACAGCGCGTACCTGGCAAGCGCCATCGCTCTCTACAAGAGTCATGACCTCGATCGAGCAGAATCCACGGCGAAGCTGGTTTCGGGCTTTGACCCAAAGTTATCGGGCCAGGCCAGATTTCTGCTGGACTTGATCAAGAGCGAGAGGCTTCTGAGCCAGGTGAAGGCTGCCTGGGCGAAGGGCGACTTCAACACAGTCACCACGCAGGCGCAAGGCATTACCAACGCGGACTCGAAAGCTGCCGCCAATGTGTACGTCAACAATGTCAACTTATACAACGGGTACCTGGATCAAGCGCAGAAGCAGGAAAAGAGCAACCCTCAGGAAGCGATCAAGCAGCTTGAACAGGCGGAGAATCTGAACCCGAGCGGACCGGGCAATCCAGCCGGCAGAATCGCCGATTTGCAGAAAGCTATGCAGAACAAGAGCGCGCCACCTCCACCGATTGTTGCCACGAAGCCAGCGCCCGATTCCCAGGCGGAGATCGCCAAGAAAGTTAGCAAGCTGATGAGCGACGCGCGGGATGCGGAGAAGCAGGGCAAGCTGCCGGATGCGCTGAACGATTATGCATCAGTGTTGAAACTTCAACCGGGCAATCCGGACGCGCAGAGCAATACCGCGAGAATCGAACAGCAAATCAAGAGCGATCCGGCGGCTGCCAAGAAGGAGTTGGTGTCGGCGATCCGGTATTTTTATCTTTCGCAATTCGACGATGCACAGAGGTCTCTCATGGATTATCTGGAGTCTCCGCAGACCGCGCAGAACCCTGGCGTAGCTGACTTTTATCTGGGCGCAACCCTGTTTGAACAGTCAATTCTGACGACCCCGACGGCTCAGTGGAAGGGACCTTCCGCAGAAGCCATTTCGGCGTTCAGAAAGGCGCGCACGGCCAACTACAACCCGGTGCGCGCGTATGTATCTCCGGCGTTGCTCAAGGTATGGGATTCGACGGGTCAGTAAATTGTCCGTCTTTAATTGGCGTAATCGAAGGCGGCGGGATTGGATTTCAACGCATCGAATCCAGGCCGTCCCAGATATGGATTCAGGGCCGAGTAACGAATCTTGTACTTGTGATTGCCTGCTGGAAATCCATAGGCAGTGCGCAGGTCAACCGTGAAAGAGACGCTCTTACCTGGTTCTACAGTCAAAAAGTCATCGGCCTTTGGCTCGCCCCGCTTGACCATCCTGCCCGTGTAGGAAACGCTGCCCGACTCGTGCATGATTTCAAAAACATCGTTGTGAATCCGATTGTCGAAGCATGCGTTCCACTTGTAGAGAGCCGCTGGCGCCGAACCGCTATTGGCAAAGGTCACAGTGGCCAACACACCTTGCGCGGAGGAGTCAACCGCCAACGATACAGCCCAGGTTTCTTTCTCGCTCATTTTCGTTCTCCTGTGTTCCACATTCTTATTCTGGCAATTGGCTCCACAAAGAAATAGAAGCCCAAACGCCAGACTAAGGAGCGCCTTCTGTGTAGTACTCGAAACTGTCCGCATTGTTCAAAGCCTTGTTGGAATCGGTTGTGGCCAGTGCTTTGGCATTATCGGCACCGTAAACATGATCTTTTGTTCCACCTATGTCGTCAAAGTGCGACATCTCATGTGCGAGGGTTCCCGCCTTGCTGTCTTTGCCTGTGTCGGGGGCTCCGTCAAAGGCCTTGTCAAGATAGACGGTGTGCGTTTTGTCGTTGGGGTAGACGTAGGCGAAAGTCGTGGGATCGGAAGGGTCGGCAGGCTTGAAGTTCTCTGGTTTTAGTTCCGAATTCAGCTTCAGCTCTTTATCGACGCGGTCCTGAATCTTCTTCTTTGCCGCATCGTCGTCGGCGCCAAACCATTTCTTGAATTCCGCCTTATCCGCGTCATTCCATCTTTTCAGGGCTTTCTGCTTGCCCTCCAACAGATCCTTCTGGTTTTTGAGGGCCGTCTTGATGTCGTCGTCATGGGCCGCATGCCACGCAGCGAGCGCCTGTGCCTTGGGGTCCAGCAGGGCCGCCGCCTTTGAATAAGCGGAAGCGACTGCGGATAGCACGTCGCTGCCGGCCATGGCGAGGCCAGCCATGACCGCACCCATGCCGCCCATTCCCGGCGAAGGCGAGCCGGTCTCGCCGATGATGCAGGTGAAAGAACCGAGGACGATGACGCCGCCATGCACCGTGGGGTCGCCTAGTCTGGCTGCCGGGAGAAAATTGATCATGACACCTGTGGACCCCATCACAATCATGTCTGGCGGTCCGACACAAGTGGCCATGGTGGTTACCGTGGCGGCAGGCAGAAAATCGATGAGCACGGTGGGCACGCCTGGTGGCAGAATGGGCCCGCCCACATGAGGCACAATCCCAGTGACCATGGGACAGACATGCATGTCGGTGATCCTTGCTGCTGGGGGCATCCGTCGCTCTCCGTGATCGATTTCCGCTTGCTAGGTTCTTGCTGGCGGCTCATCTGCCGGCTTCGGTAAAATGTGCAATCCTTTCACAAATGCTTCGTAGTCCGGTCGCACTGCCCTGAGCTGCGCCTCCTCTGCTGTGAGGGTGATGATGCCCACCCAATCTCCCAATCGCACATAGGTCTGGGCATGAAGCATGTTTCCCACTTTGTCTACGCTGTGGCGCACAAAGAGAAGATGCGCCTCATCCGCGCCCGCAAACGCGGTTGCCTGCGGGCCCGCAAACTTCGCTTCTTTCAAATAACCCCCGATAAGTTTCTTCTGCTTCTCGATATACCCGGCGATGCCGTCCTCAGCGCTGAGCGCGTCCTGCCCCAGGCCCACACTGGCGGCAACGGCTCCCGCAGCCGTCGTGATCTGACGTATCCCAAAGTCGGCTACATAAAGCCAGCCTGCGGGCATAGAAGTCACACTCCATCTGCCAACGGAGGGAAATTGGGAAGCTGCGGCGGATTGTGGCATTGTTTGCGTCAAACGTCACCAGTCATTCCTTGGATATACTCCCGCCCTATCGCGTAAGCGCAAGAGCTTGAGTGCCTAACCGTTCATCGCGCCGCCCCTGACGCCGCTTTCCACCTGGCCTGGAGCCGCAGGATCAGAAACCCTTCCAGAAGGGGGCTTGCCGCTTCATTTCGTCAAGGAATGCCGGGGTAAAAGCGGACAGCGGAAACACCTGCAACTGCATTCCCGGAGTAATCCGGTTCGGATTGGGCCCGACGACTTTGAAATTCTTTCGATAAAGCAGGGGCCAATACTCTTCCGTACCATAGTATTTGGCGGAGAGGGAGGAGAGCGAGTCGCCTTTTGCCACAACCACGGTTTTGATGTCGATTGTTTCCGGTTCGAGGGATACGGCGAATGGATTGAAGGTGCTTTGTGAGCCGCTCAATGCTATGTAAAGGTCCGGTTCCGATTTAGCCAGCTCCTTCATCATGTTTCGATTCGAGGCATTCGCGACGAAGCCCTTGGATGTGGAAAGATCGGCGGCCAAAGTCGAGTGCCCGGTGTGATCGGCGCGCAGACTCCGATTGGCGGTACTGAAGGTCGGGTCCGTAGCGAGCACATTGGTTAATACAACCGCAAAAAACTCCTCTGTGTCGTTGTAGAAAAGGCTTGAGCCGACCATGGGGCGCGGATACAACCCACCTTTCGCCGCTCGATAGGAGTGTGAGAGTTCGTGAAACAAAACCAGGCTGGGACTGGCGCCAGGCGCGCCCGCCGCATATTTCGCGCAAGCGCCCTTGACTCCGTACCCCCACATAGAGGGTGTGAAGCGGACGGTTGCGTCAGAGCCCGTGCCAGTTCCCTTGTAAGGTTCGAGCGGAAGATTAAGCAAGCTGCGTATCGCACTAGGCCGCAGCATGGGTTGAAACGTGGATTGGTGGTCAGAATCCTGTTTGAGGATGTACTGATTGGCGGGCGTTGCCGCAATCGAGTCAAAGGGCACGGACTCCGCGTTGCATACGTTGGAGTCAGTCCATGGGATGATTTGTATCGACTTACTCGTACTCTTGATTGCGGAGAGCAGGACTTGACCCGTATAGCTGGTTTCAATCCTGTGCAGAGTGAGTTCGACACCAAGCTCATACTGATCGTCGCCGTCAATGGTGATGCCGTACGGTGCGAACTTCTTGCTTGTGCCCATGGTCGCTGCTCCCTTCTACGCGGATCGGGGGATTTTCATTTTGCTTGTCTGGCGACGCGATCATGCCTAACTATGGATTCATACCCATGCTCTCTGTCAGGGCTTGCACGCTTCGCTTTACATTTTCCCGCCCTTGGTGCCATCGTCGGCCTTGTCGGGAGCGGCTGGCGATGCAGGGCTCGGTGTGGACCCCGCACTGCCTGAGCCCGCAGCTCCTCCGCTATTGATCAGCACCAATGTCCCTGAGATGGAGACGCCAGCGGGACTGATGGTGATGAAGTTTCCGGATGCCACCAAGCTGAGCTCCATGCCTGCTTCAATCACCACACTCATGCCCCCGTTGATATAGACGGTTTGATTGGCAACCATTGAATAGGCTGAGCCGACCTGAACGCTTTGGTTGGATGAAACATTCAGGGCATGATTGCCTCCCACGCTTTCGGTTTGATTGCCCCCAATGCCAAGGTCCGCGTTTCCACCTATCTTCTCAACCGAATTCCCTTTGACTTCGATGTTGTAATTTCCGCCAACCTGCTCGGTCTGGTTCGTGGTGACGACCAGCGAGTCGTTGTTCCCGACGAAGGTCCGCTGGTCGTTCTCCACCCGGATATCCATGTCCTTCTCGGCGTTGAGAAAGATCTGCTCGCTTCCTGACTTGTCTTCAAAGCGCAGTTCGTTTGCATTTGCCGCCGAGCCGCCTTTGCTGCTTCTGGTAAGGATGCCGGAGCGCGTGCTGTTGTCTGGCAGTGCATACTTGGGCATGTTGACGCCGTTATATACCGAACCCGTAATGACCGGGTTATCGGGGTCTCCATTGAGGAACTGAACCACGACCTCGTCTTTGACGCGCGGCCAGAAGTACGTTCCCCATCCATTCCCGGCCCAATGCTGGGCCACACGCACCCATGTGTTGTCTACGGTATTCGGCTTCCTCAACTTATCCCAGAAGAATTGGATGCAGATGCGGCCGTATTTATCGATGTGCATATCCTCGCCTGCGGGCACCACGACAAACGCCGTCTGCGGGCCGAAGATTCTAGGTTTCACGAACGTCTGAGCTGGCTTGAAGACAATATCCGAGGACACTGCCGTGAATCGATTGCCATACCCGGACCCTTGCGACGCGTCGCCCGATCGATAAGACGGAATCTGGTTTGCATGGTGGGTAAGCGCTGTCAGCAGGTATTTCCGGTTGAAGGCGGAGTGCGGGTTGTCGGTAAGGGTGAACGTGTAACCAGCGCAAAAAGAGCGCATATTGCTATTGCCGCGAAAGACTTCCGATGTGGCATCGGCGGCGAGCGCCCGAGTAGTCAGGAACAGGGTCTCAAAATCCGTACTCGATTGGGTATCCGAGTCCTTCAGGTAACCTTCTTCCCCTGCGGGATAGAGGTATTGTTCAAAGCCATTTTTACCGAAGTCGCTGGAGCTGGCCTTATCCGGCACGTCAACGCGCGCAAAGGGGCGAAAATTATAATCAGCCGTCGCGTGCTTGCCAGAAACCATGGTTGCCACAACGTTGAACTCCATGACGGCCGCTCCGTAGGCCCCCTCGCGTCCTTTCGTATTCAGGGCATACGGAACAGAAGCCGACAAAGCGCAGTCCTGGTAGGCATTCCGGCTATCTCCCAAAACGATCTTGTTATCCTGGTCGGTATGCTCGAACCAATAAAAGATGCCGGCCTCTTCGAGCAATCGCGAGACGAAATGGAAATCCGACTCAGAATATTGCGTGCAGTACTCTAGCGGCTTGTAGGTTCCGCTGGTCTGATCCGATAAGGACAATCCATATTCGCCGACGACTGCCTTGACGATGTCGAGGACAGTCTTGTTCTGAAAAACGCGGCAGTTTGCGCTGAGTGACATCTGCCACATGGAGGGTACAATCCGCGCGCGGTAGACATTGAATTCGTCGTCGCCTGCACACTGTTCGAACGACGCAACGATGCCGTTGATCCATCTGGATCCCTGAACATCGCTGAGGGCGATTGCAACGGCCACCTTGGCGCCGACGATCGACTTGAGCTCGATGGTCGTGTCCACGGTGGCGAGCAACTCGACATGATACTCGAAGAGGCGCGAAATCCCTTCCGCGCCATCGAGCGACTCAATCAGCAGCACGTCCTTGCCCAGCGGGCTTGAGAACTGCATCAACCGGTCTGTTTGCTTTAGACTTGCCATGCCAATCCTGCCTGTTCCTCGCCGCGACTCCCGAAAAGACGATGGTTATACCTCTGCCTCAACGTTTTCTACTTCAGGCGCAACGTCCCAGGCGTAGGTCAGCGCGCCGTCCTTGACGGAAACGATCACTTTACCTGCGGGCGCGCCTTCGGCAATCCGCGATAGAATCTGCCGCGACAAATCGGGCAGCATCGTATTGGAGAGGATGTTATCGACGTTGCGGGCTCCGCTTTCAACTTCAGTGCATCGCCCGGCCACTTCGTTTAAGAGAACATCGTCATACTCGAGAGCTATCTTGTGGGTCTCTCTCAGGCGCTTCTGAATCTTGCCGAGCTTCAACCGGATGATCTGCTTGAGCGCCTCATCCCGCACCGGGAAGTAAGGAATGATGAGAAGCCTGCCGAGAAATGCCGGCTTGAAGATCTTGTTCAGCTCTGGCTTGAGAGCCTGTAACATGCCCAGGCTGTCAGGCATTGTTTCAGGATCGGCGCAAAGCTTCATCAGCGTGTCCGTCGCGGCATTACTGGTGAGCAAAATGATGGTGTTGCGGAAGTCAATCTCGCGGCCCTCGCCGTCTTCCATCCTGCCTTTGTCGAAGACCTGAAAGAAGAGTTCGAGCACATCGGGGTGCGCCTTCTCAACTTCGTCGAGTAGCACAACCGAATAGGGCCTGCGCCGCACCGCTTCAGTTAACACGCCTCCCTCACCGTAGCCGACGTATCCCGGAGGCGAACCCTTCAACGTTGAAACGGTGTGGGCTTCCTGAAACTCCGACATATTGATGGTGATCATGTTGCGCTCGCCGCCATAGAGAACGTCGGCAAGCGCGATCGCCGTTTCTGTTTTTCCTACGCCGCTGGGACCGACGAGCAGGAATACACCGACGGGCTTGACCGGATCATCGAGGTTGGCGCGCGATGTAAGAATTCTTTGCGCAATCGCAGCCAGCGCATGATCCTGGCCGATGACCCGCTTCTTGAGATGCTCATCGAGCGTGAGCACGGTCTCAATCTCATTGCGCACCATCTTGCCGAGAGGAATTCCGGTCCAGGCTGAGATGACTTCGCCGACAATCTGCGCATCCACGGAGACACGCATCATGCCCTTCTCACCCTGAAGCGTGGCCAGCTCGGCTTCAAGTGCAGCCAACTCGGCCCGCACGGCGCTCTCATCCTTCGGAGCATCGCCGTCTTTTTTCTCCGTTGACTCAAGCCCCTCTTGCAGTTTGCGAATCTTCTCTGTCAGAACCTTTTCTTTTTCCCATTGCTCGGCGAGAATGTCCCGCTCCAGTTTCGCCGCATCGAGATGAGTCTCGATCTCCGCCAGCTTCTCGGCATGGTCTCCGCCAATCTTGGTTTCGCGTTCGAGAACACGCTTTTGCACTTCGAGCGCATCGATGCGGCGAAGAAAATCCTCGAGGCGAGGCGGCGTAGAGTTCTGCCCCAGAGAGAGCCGCGCGCAGGCGGTATCGAGTACGCTTACTGCCTTGTCTGGCAATTGCCGGCCGGCTATATAGCGATGCGACAGACGCACCGTCGCGGTAACGGCCTCATCGAGGATACGCAGGTTGTGATGCTTCTCCAGCGACGCCTTGATGCCGCGCAACATGGTGCAGGCAACCTCTTCAGTGGGCTCTTCGACCCTGACGACCTGGAACCTTCTGGCCAAGGCCGGGTCCTTCTCGAAGTACTTCTTGTATTCCGACCAGGTGGTGGCGGCAATGGTGCGCAGCTCACCGCGAGCCAGCGCGGGCTTGAGCAGGTTGGCCGCGTCGTTCTGTCCGGCCGCGCCGCCGGCGCCAATCATGGTGTGCGCTTCATCGATGAAGAGGATGATCTTTTCAGTCGAAGACTTTACTTCGTTGATCAGCCCCTTCAAGCGGTTTTCAAACTCGCCTTTGACTCCCGCGCCCGCCTGCAGCAGGGCCAGATCGAGGCTGTGCAGATGAACTCCCTGCAATGCCGGCGGCACATCGCCGCTGACAACGCGGTTGGCAAAGCCCTCGACCACGGCCGTCTTGCCGACGCCCGCCTCGCCGGTGAGGATCGGATTGTTCTGGCGGCGGCGCATGAGGATGTCGATCATCTGACGAACCTCCTGGTCGCGGCCCAGTACCGGATCGATCTTTCCGGCCTTGGCGTTCGCAGTCATGTTCACCGTGTATTGATCCAGGTGCGGCGTCTTGCCTCCCGAGGGCAAAGGCGCGCCGTCTGGCGCGCCACCGCGCTCAGAAGTTCCTTCAGCCGCGGCAGCCAGGCTGGTCTGCGTCTCATTGGACTTAGCCACAATGTCGTAGAAGGCGCTGCGCAAGCCCTCGGCATTGATGAGCGCCAACTCCTTGCTGATGCTCTTCACAATCCGCGCCAGCTCGTCGTGGCCGAGCAGCGCAAGCAACGTGAAGCCGGTGCGGATGTTTCCAGCGTTGAAGTCGATGCTGGCTACTGTCCAGGCTTCAGAGAGCATCTTGACTACCGTCGGACTGAATGCGGGCGAGCGGGCATTGCCGCTTTTGAGAGCATCGAGGCTGCGCTCCAGCTCTTTGGTCAACCGCGAACGATCGACCCCATAGTGCTTGAGGATTGCGGCCATGTCGTTGTCGCTGCCATCGAGCAACTTCATCAGGTAGTGTTCAATCTCAATGTCATAGTGCGTGCGCGCGACGCACAAGCCGGCTGCTGCTTCCAGAGCCTTTCGCGTCGTATCGTTCAACTTGTCGATGAGTGCTTTCAGGTTTGTGCTCATTGCCTTCCTTCTCCTCGGTATCGAAAGTCTTTTACTGCACCAGATAAGTCGCGTCGGCTGGGTCGCGATTAAGCGGTTTGGTCTTGAGCCAGCTGACCAACCCCAGTTGCGGGCGCATGGCGCCGCCCGAGCCTAACTCGCAGGCCGGCGCATCCTCGCGCGCAAGAACCAGTTGTACTTCCGTTTCATAGCTCCCATTGGAGTAAAACCTCAACCACGCGACCAGTTCGCGATAGGCTTCCTGCCCTGGCAGGAACTTCAAATACTGCTGGAAAGGCATGGGCCCCAGCGCAATGCGAATGCGCCCATGATGATCCCAAACTTCGTCTCCGGCCACAACCCCGACCCCTAGACGCTCGCTCGGCCCGCCGAAGCCGGAGAAGGAGGTCTGATTCTCTGTACTCAGCTTGCGCCAGGCGCCGGCAAACTGCTGGATATGCACATCCACGCCGAAGTAGTCTTCGAGAATCTGCTTGAGAGAAGCTGCCGAACGCACATGGCGCGCCAAAAGCGCTACATAGTTCAGATACGCATCATCCGGAATTCCGCCTCGACTGCGCAAGCCCTCCGTGCCAAGGCCCAGCAGATCGAGCAGGTGGCCGGAAAGCCGGTCCTCTCGGGTTCGCTCGTACTCGATAAAGAAACGATACTTCTCCCAGCCCCTGTAGAAGAATGAAATCATGCGATGGTTGAAGATATTGAGAAAGTCTTCCATCGCATAGTCTTTCTGCCGAATGCGCGCGAGCAGAAACTCTGTGTAGGGCGCCGGCATGACTGAGATTGCGGCGCAAAGCCCCATGAACTCCACCGTCATCTTTGTCTGGCCGCCTTCTTCGCGGTGTAACTCATGAATCTCACTGGGCGGGAACGAAAGCGATGTACGCGACGAGAAGCGGATCGTTTCTCCCTGTGGGGTGATGAAATACCCAACCGGCTTGAGGCCGGTCTCCATCTTCTGGAGCAGGCGCACTGCCTGAAAGAAGTGCACGCGAAAGGGCTCTTCTTCCAGCATCCTGCGCAGATTGGCTAACTCGGGTTTTGCGTCGCTTGACGTTGCCTGCAAGGTTACAGCAGGGCTTGCGTTCCCGCTCTCGGTGGCCATTTTCCCAGCACCTCCTTTCGTAGGGTACTTCGCGCAGTAAGCTGCGAAAAGCTGTTCATTGCTGCGTAACCGGCTAGAAATCGATCGAGGACGGCGGCAAACAAGTACAAACCGCTGCCTGCAAACTGCTGCTCGTCGAACTCCATCTCCACCTGGGTTCCCCGCGCGGGAATCAGTCCGTATGCCGAGTCTACCAGCGCAAAATTGGGCGCGGAGTTCATCTTTAGAATCGATCCGACCTGATTGTCGCTAGCCGTCGAGTCGTTCAGGTTGTGCAGCCGCAGAATCTCCTGCATGGCGGTGCGGCCCTCTTCATTGAGCGAGAGATAGTTGAGAGAGAGAAGCGAAATCAGCCTCCACAAATGACCTTCTCCGATGGGTGGATTGACGCTCGCCGTGGGACGCCGCAACCCAATGACGGTTTTGGCAGCCGCGTACCCGACCGCTTCAAAGTCGCCGGTTTCGGCTCCAAAGTGGAAGCGGGCAGGCAAATCGAAGTTGCTGCACAGTGCCCGCACCATGAGCACGTCGGCCTCGGGGTCGGTGAAATTGCCAGTCAAGTCAACCACTGAGATTGAAATTGTGGACGGTTCCCGCTCACCCAGCTCATTCATGTGCCGGGTGGCATTCCAGAAGGCCAGCCCCTCGCGGTTGCGGGTCTGATGCCGGTAGGCATGCATGGGCTCAAGCACCACCGATTGCCGCAGCCTTGGATTGGTTGCGGTGACCTCTTCAATGCTGAATACCTCCATCACGTCGTTATGGCGGTTATCCGGAATGACGGTGTATTCGTGCCGGGTTTGACTCAGCAGAATCGGCTCCGCGCTGTGGACGAAAAGATTGATGGCCGGCGTGCAGCTCAGGCGGAAGGTGCGCTCGTTGACGCCAAGCTCGAGCACCTGTTGGCGTTCAGCTCGTTCGAAGCTGGAAAACAGGAATACGATCTCGGCCTCTTCACCAAAACCAGCCTGCGCCAGGGGCTCCAGTCCTTCGAGGTCGAAAAAGAGGAACTTCTCAGGGAGGGCAAAGTACTCCTGGAGAAGCCGATGCCCATCCATCGAACGTCGCTCGAAGGGCAAAAGGCTCTCCTCGGCGTCGAAGCCCACCATGCGCAGCCGAGAGGGTTCCAGGCTGATCAGCTTTTTCTCATCCCTTGGATCGCGGAGCTGAATCTCGATACATTTTTCGCTGAGAAGCTCATAGAGTGAATACACGACGCTCGCATCTCCCGCCAAATGAAAGCGCAGGCGCGAAAGCGGGAGCCCGGAAAAAACCACATCCATCTGACAACGAAGCCGCAAGCGAACAGCCGCTACAGCCTGCGTTCCCGTTGACGAACGAGGCGGCCGCTGCATTCGCTCTGGCTGACGCCACTCCGCCGCCGCTACTGAGAAGGGCCATATTTCCACGTCGTATGCGGTACGAAAGCGGCAAGGCATCCCATCGACAGTGGCCTTGGTGACCAACTGCGTTCCTCTTGGAATACGCATTCCTGCCGTCTTCTTCCCCTGGGCGGGGTCTGGCTGGCACTCCACAATGGTCATGGATGGGATGGGACGGAGGTAGCCAGGATGGATAATTCTGGTCAGGGATTCGCAGATCTCAGGAAAATCGTCGTCGATACGCCGATGGACGCGCGCCGCCAGCAGCGCGAAACCCTCCAGGAGCCTATTGACATGCGGGTCGTCACAGCGATCCGGATCGAGCAAAAGCCGCCCGGCGACCTTGGGATACTTACGCGCAAACTCCCCGCCCATCTGGCGCAGATAGGTCAGCTCGCGCTCATAGTATTCCAGCAGTTCCTCGCGCATGTACCCTACTTTACCTCGTATGCGCCGCTGATCAACTCCAGCACTGTATCGAACTTGATCTCTTCATCCATGTTTTCGTATACGACCTGGCCCTCAATGTGAAAGCGCAGGCTTCTGCTGAGCAAATCCGTGCGCGTCAAAAAAACGCGGGGCTGCGTGATCCTTGGCTCAAAGGTTCGAATGCACTTCTCCAAAGCCAGAGTGAGGACATTCTGATCCTTTCCAGCGGAGCCATCGAAACTGTGAATGTCGGGCAATCCGTAATTCAACACCGATTCCGCAGTGGCTGGAAAGGACTCCAACTCCGGAATGACCGGTTGCCTGGTATTCAACAGCCATTCCACATCCCGCTTGAGCGATTCGCGATACATGTTGATCGACGCAGTACGGGTTTCCGGCCATGGTTGCCGATCGACCAGACGATCAATCAATGACTGCGTAATCGGAACTTCCGACTTGGCTCTTGCCAACTTCCCCTCCCGCAATCGCCGCTAGGCCAATTTCCGGATTATTGCAGAACGGTTGCATCCAGCCACTGCTGCGTCTCAGGATTCGCTGCTCCGGTGTCGTCTTCAAGAGTCCAATGCCGCAATTCGGGGCGGACGATGAGCAGGCTTTTTACCGTGCCGACCACTGCTGCTGAGATGGCCTCCGCCCCAGTCTCCTGCCCAGCGCGCCAGATGTAGCGATGCAGATCAAGCCACGCCCTGGCGCATTCGCCGGCCAAAATGGGAAGGGATGCACGCAGCAGTTCATGCCACGCCGCGCGCGCGGCCAGCGCCCGAAGGGAGTGCCGGATGGCCGAACTCGGCCCTACCGCAAAACCCGGCGCTGGTGTAGCTCCCTGCATTCGTGTTTCCCCGAGGCGCAACCCAGCGCAGACAAGGTAAGGGACTGGAGACTTGGTGTCCTTGTCAAATAAAAACTCCGCGCTGTCGACAACCTGCGCATAAGCATCGGCCACGCCGCTCAATGGCCCCGATGTGGCGGCTCTGCGCGGAACCGAGTCTCCAGACGGTTCACCGTCCTCAGCCTGAACTGTTTGGCCCGCCACGGAAGCTTCGCTGGCGGCTGCCAGCGCCGGGGCTTCGGGCTTGGCTACAGGATCGGGCTCTGTCTTGCGCTTTTCGTTGAGCAGCGATACCACGAGCTGATGAACTTTTTCCAGCCCTTCCCGCAGGTTGATCAGATTGGGCGAGAAGTCTCCGTATGCTTCCTTCTGGAATTCGTCGAGATGTTCTGTCGCCTGGAGCGACTCCGTCAGCATGGCGTCCGCTTCGGTATAGAGGCTTTTGGGAGTTCCGGCAAAGGCGTTGTCGAAATCTTCGGCGGTCAGCTTGCCGTGATTGATGGCATCGGTGCGCGCTTCCTGCTTGGCGCTTGTGGTGGCGTCTTTCTCGTAGCCGACCGCGCGAGACTCTAAATAGCTCTCAAAGCTGAGGCCACCGCGAGTGAGCGGCGCCTTGCCCAGAGCGAGCACAATCTGCCGCGCCGCTCCTTCAACCGCAAGCGCGCGCAGTTCAAGATCTCCGCCCTCCTCGATCATAGGATAGAGGGTGGGCCAGAAAGCTTCCTGAATGGCGCGAAGCAGCTCAATACTGGGCGCGAGAACCTGGAGGCCTTCAATCCTCAGTTGCGATTCCGCAAGCCAGGCGGCAAGGCGAAGATCTTTGCTTTTTGCGGCAAGCGCGTCGCCAGCCAGCTTGACGACCGCACGATGGTCCGCCTTCTTCTTCTGGGCCCGTCCCCAGGCCCCCTCGGGCAGATCGTCTTCGTCTTCCTTGCGCGCTTCCTTGATCTGATCGAAGACCTTGTCGTAGTAAAGGTCCGCGCCGGATGGATTCTCTCCTGCAATCGGCGTAAGCAAATCCTCACGCAGAGGCATCTTGAGACTCCTTCTCTGGCGCGTGCCACTCCACGCTGCGAATATTCAGCAGTGGCACTTCGACTTCGTCGAAGAGCATCGTCTTTGCGCCGAACGGGATCTCGCCAAACTTATCGTCCTGCTCCCAGGCCGATTCCCGGCCCAGGTGGACGATTTCTTCTGCATGGCGCGAAGACAGTGGACAAAGAACGGGAAGAAGCACCTCGCCAAGCTCTTGCAAGCGAAAGTCGGCGCTGGTTTCAACGCGTGCTTGCGCCCAGATCAGGTCGCGCAGATTGGCGGGAGGCTCAATCACGAGCTTGCGAAGATAATGGACTGGAATCCAGGTGTAACTGCCGGCGAGGAAGACCTCGAGATTTGCTCCGATGCGAGGGTCCGCATCGGTGAACTCGGTGAAAGCCGTTCCGTTCCAAACTCCACCATGAACAGCTCCTTCGACTAGAGGAGGAGTTTCATGGTTAGCGAACATAGCTTGCCTGGTGCGCTCGGCATGGAGCGCACTCCGATAGAGTAGTGTCCCTGCGGCAGCCTCGGCATTCGCTCCCGCCAGAAGATCCAGCTGCTTCTCTGCCCGGTCAAACTCGCCGGCAAACAACAGAAGCTCGAACAGGAACGTACGGCGCTTGGCGTCGAGAGGATTTGACCTCAACTCTTCGCCAAGCGCTTTGATGGCTTCCCGCAGTTTCCCTTCGCGGTAAAGCGCAAGTGGTGTCACAAGTCCCTTAGCTGACCACATTGGTCTTGAGGTTGTAGCTCACCGCCCCTGTCGCCGTAAGGATGCCCTGTTCGTTCTGAGTGCTGTACTCGATCTTGATGGTGTTGTAACTGAACGAGACGCTCTCCGTTGGATTCTCGCTCGACGCGGAGTCTTGGAGCGAGGTCACAAACAGCTCACCGAGACTGATCTTGAGATACGGCTTGCCTCCCCCGCCAGCCTTCGTTGCACTCAAAACGCCGGTCTTGATGTGGGTTCCAGATATCAGAGCCTTGAACAGCGGCGGGCTCGACTTGTCATAGTGCTTCATGAAGCTGATGTCAGCAAGATCGACCTTGCCGGCACCCGAGCCTCCCGTTCCTGCAACCGATGAGTGCTGGTGTCCGCCCCAACTGAAGGAGAGAAGTTGGATCTGGTTTTCGAAGCCTGTGGCGACCGCCTCACCCTGAATGCCGTCGAGCTGCAAATAGTAATCAACTGCCATGTCAAAGTCCTTTCGTATTCGGCCTGGCTTGCAGGCCGGTTGGGGATTGAGGGTTCAAGAGACAGGACGCCGATCTACTTGCCAGCCGGCTGGGGAAGATCCGCTACAAGCCTCAAAGAGACAGTGAGTTCATCCAACTGGAAGTGGGGGCGCAGAAACGCAACAGCACGCAGCGCGCCAGGTTTTCCCGCTACCTCCATGACCTCAATGCGGGCTTCGCGCAAAGGCCTTTCAGACTTTGCCGCGGGCGATGCATTATCGTCGGCAATTACATAATTTGCTATCCACTGATTGAGGAAAAGCTCGGCCTGGGAGCGGCTCATGGTGCTGCCCAGTTTGTCACGCATCATAGCTTTCAGGTAGTGCGCGAAGCGCGACATGGCCAGCATGTAGGGCAACTGGGCCGAGAGCCTTGCATTGGCATTGGCCTCAGGCTTGTCGTAGACCTTGGGCTTGTTGGCCGTCTGCACACTGAAGAAGGCGGCATAGTCCGTCCCCTTGCAATGCACCAGCGGAACAAAACCCTGGTCGGCGAGTTCCTTCTCGCGCCGATCGGTGATGCTGACTTCCGTGGGGCACTTCAATGTAACGTCGCCTTCATCGGTGCGGAAGTTGTGCGTGGCCATACCTTCCACAAGGCCGCCATTCTCAACGCCGCGAATCGAGGCGCACCAGCCGAACTTGGCAAAGGACTGCGTCAGCCGAGCCCCTAGGGCATAGGCTGCATTGCCCCACAGGTACTTCGAGTGATCCTTGCCGTCCACGCCCTCTTCGTAGGCAAACTCATCGATCGGCCTGGTTTCCTGCCCGTACGGCTCGCGCATCAAAACGTGAGGCAGGGTGAGCGCCACATAGCGGGAATCGTCCGAAGCGCGGAAAGACTTCCACTTAGCATATTCCGTGCTGTCGAATACCTTGGAAACGTCCCGGATTCCGGTCAACTGCCCGAATTCAGACAGGTTGATCATCTCCGGGGCTGCTGCCGAGAGGAAGGGCGCATGAGCCGCGGAAGCAACCTGAGAAACCTTCTCAAGCAATTCCACATCCTCGCCCGTTCGCCCGAACTCATAGTCGCCCACCAGCGCCGCGAACGGAGCGCCGCCGAATACGCCGAACTCCTCTTCGTAAACCTTCTTGAAGAAGGCGCTCTGATCGAACTCCGGCGCGCGCTGCAAATCCCTGAGAAGATCCTTCTTGGAAACATTGAGCAGCTTGATCTTGAGCATGTCGTTGGTTTCGCTCTGATCGAGCAGGTGCTTGATGCCGCGCCACGTCGCCTCGAGTTTTTGAAACGCCGGGTGATGCAAAACCTCATTCAGTTGCAGCGAAATCAGGCGGTCAATATCGGCAATGCGTGCTCCGATGGTTGCCTCAGCGTCGCGGCTGAGGGTCATCTTGCCCTCAAGAACCTGGTTCACAAACTCCTTCACCATGTCCTTGCCGCGTTCCTGGGCAATGGTGTCCTGGCCGAACCGTCCCTGCGAGACAATCTGATCCAGTAGTGAAGTTTCTGTAGTCGTTGTTTCGACGGCCTGAGCCGCCAACGGGTTCGCCGAGCTACTCATGTTTATCCCCCTCTGCGCCAATCTCGGCCTTCAACTTATTGAGTTCATCCGTTTTAGAAACCGCGTCGAACAAAGCCTGATCCAACTGGTCGTTGCCCTGCAAACTGCCACGCAAGTTCGACAGCCTTGTCCGAAGGTCCAGCAAGTCTTTGATGGGCCCTACCTGTGAGGCTACATTCGCAGGTGAAAAATCTTCAAACTTTTCAAAGTTCAAATCGACGGCTACCTGACCGGCCCTGGGGTCGGAACTTAGCTTGTTTGCTACGGAATACTTCAGGTGGGGTGACATGCCTTTCAGCACGCTGTCGAAGTTGTCGGGGTTGATCTCAACAAACTTGCGGTCCTTGAGAGCTGCGAGAGGCTTCTCAGGCTGCCCCGTCAGATCGCCCAAGACCCCCATCACGAAGGGCAACTCCTTCATTTCGATGGCGTTTCCAACCTCGACGTCATAAGTGATCTGCACCCGGGGTGCCCGGACGCGACTCAGTTTTTGCTGGGTACTCTCTCTGGCCATATAGCTCCTGAAATGCGGGGAATTGCGGATAGAACCGATGTTTCCAAAGAAACCACAGGAATGGGTTTGCTGTCCAGAGGAATCTTTGACAGCCTCATATTAACCTAACCCAGGCCTCGTGAAGATGTTGCGAAAAAAATATTTTTCCTTGTTTCGCTCCCCCTGTGCGACGATGTTCGTGGATTCACCGCCTGCCTTGCGCCCTGGTTTGGACACCGTTGCGCCTGAACCGGTAACATCACATTTCAACCGAGGTTGCACAGCACATGCGACAGCTTCAACCCGTCATCTGGTCAAAAGGCACGTTTCTTTCGCCCCAGCACCTGCAGGCGCAGGAGCGCTTTGTTGAAGACAGTGCCCGATTCTATTTGGACTCGCTGAACGCCCGCTCCTGGGGTTTCCGCGAGATTCAGATCGATACCAAGGCTTTGTCAGAGGGGAGGCTGGCGATCACCCGCGCCTCAGGAATCTTCCCCGATGCTATGCCGCTCGATATTCCAGCCTCTGAATACCCGCCGCCGGCCCGGTTGCTCGACGAATGTTTCCTGGATGGACGCCAAAACTGCATCTTTTACCTCGCCGTGCCTGAGTATCTGCAAGGGGGAATGAACGTCTCAGTGGACCGGGGGCGCGTGAGCACCCGTTTTCTGGCGCAATTGCTGATGGTACGCGACGAGAATACCGGCAGCGGAGAAAAGCCTGTCCAGGTGGCGCGCAAAAATCTTCAGATTCTGGCGGAAGGCGAAAACCGCGAGGGATCTGTGGTGCTTGCCTTCATGCGCATCCTGAGGTCTGAGACAGGCACCTATCAGGTTGACCCTGCCTATATTCCGCCCCTTATCGATATACATGCTCATCCCACCCTCAAGCGCATCTTGAGTAATATGGTGGAACTGCTGGTGGCCCGCAGCAGCCAGCTTTCGGGCAGCCGCCGCCAAAAGAACCAGTCTTTGGCCGACTTTACCGCCTCGGACGTAGCCAATTTCTGGCTGCTCTACACCATTAATAGCCATCTCCCCGTACTTCGCCACTTTTTGGAATCGACCAACATTCAGCCGGAGATGCTCTTCAATGAGTTCTCTGACCTGGGCGGCGCTTTGACCGCGTTCTCCAGCAAGATTGCCCCAAGAGACCTGCCCACTTATAACCACGAGCAACTCGGGACGTGCTTTGGGGAACTGGACCGCCTCATCCGCGTCATGCTCGAGACCGTGGTCCCCAGCAACTTCGTCGCGCTCCCCCTGAAAATGGTCAGGGATACCATTTATGCAACTTCGATCGACAAGGATGCCTATTTCGAGGGCTCCCGCTTCTACCTGGCCATCTCGGCAGACATCCGCGACGCGGAGTTGATTGAGCGCGCCCCGCAACTGCTCAAAGCCTGCTCTGCAACGCAACTTGAGATGCTGATTCGCAACGCGCTGGCTGGATTACGCCTTCAGTACGTGGCCACGCCGCCCAGGTCGATCCCTGTGAAACTGCGCCACAAGTACTTCGCCATCGAGGCGTCGGGCCCGATCTGGGAATCGGTGCAGCGCGCCCGCAACTTTGCCGTCTACGCCCCGGCCGACCTGCTCAATCCGCAAATGGAATTGATTATCCTGCTGGCTCAACCGGCGTGATGTCCGCATGATACGCAAGGTGCGAGTTAGCCACGCAGCCCTTCTATAAAGACTGGAGGAACCCGTATGTCCGTCAACGATTACATGCGCCCAATCGACATCAAGGTATTTCACGATGCCGCGAAGGCCAAGCAGTTCCGGGGCTGGATCGTGTTACGCGCCTCAAACCCGGCCGGCAAGCAGTATATCGGGGTCCACGGTTACGTCCCCAAGCGAATAGACTGCAAAGCCAAGACCGCTGACAAGGATGTGTCGCTGCCCGGTATTCCGGGCAAGAAGAGAACGGCCGGACTGGTTGTCAATCCTGAGATTGACGGAATGCTCGCGGCCTTTGACGATACAGATAAGATCGTTGAAGAGTGGCTCAAATTCAAGCATCTCTGTTACATCCCCAAGCCTGGGCCGCCCTTGCCCTGGTTCCCCGGCGGAAAGCAATACTCAGTCCAGATGGACCCCTCCAATGAGCGCTTCGGCTGCGTCCTTTTCAGCGTATCGAGCAACAGCGCCGCCGCGTCGTACATTCACTCCGACTACGACCTGTTCGGCATCGTTCCCGAGTCGGATGCTTCTTCGAATGTACGTGTGGTGGATGAAGGGGGACGCCACGGCCAGCCGCATACCCGCAGCAGGCTCTTCTTCGACGTTCAGCACTATCTGAACAACAGGATGGGAGTGCCCATGATCCTCCACGGAGAACAGGAGACGTTCAAGGAGGATTGGAACGACAATCTCGACGTCTTTTGCCCCGACGGTGAAACGATTATCGAGGCCTACGGTCCGGCCGCAATTCGTCACTTGTATACAGTGACGTTCAAAGGCAGACAGATGTACGGCAAGGGCGCAAACCCCAAGCCATACTTTGGCCTGTGGGAAGTCCTTTCTCCAAACGGTTAACTCTTCCTTCGTCCTACTGCATCGACGAGCAAAACCTACCTCTTGACAAACGAGGAGCATCGGCGCAAAACTATGACTGTTAGTCATTAACGTCTGCAACTCATCTATGAAGAATGGTCATAAATCTCGCGCGGCCACAATTGCCAATGCCTTCGCCGGCGGGGAAACCACCAAACCGGCAGGCACAGGGCGCCGGGCGCGGCGCGGCGCGGAAACGCGCCTGCGGCTGTTTCGCTGCGCTCTGCAACTGATTGCGGAGCACGGCTTCAGCAACGTAACGGTGGAAGACATTACCGAAGCCGCGGACGTGGGCAAGGGAACCTTCTTCAACTACTTCGAGACCAAGGACCACGTGCTGGGCGTGATGGCGGAGATTCAGCTCGGCAAGGTGCGTGAGGCCGCTGCAATGGCCGGCAAGGGCAAGCAGACGATCCACACCGTGCTGCACGATCTGATGCTTCATCTGGCTGAGGAACCGGGACGCAGCCCCAGCCTGGCGCGTGCGTTGATCTCGTCCTTTCTGGCCAGCGAGAGCGTTCGCGCCATCATTGAACGCAATATGCGCGAGGGGCGCAAGGTGATTGCGGAGGTGGTGGCTGTCGGGCAGGAGCGCGGAGAGATTGACCCCGAACTGAAGAAGAAAGTGGTTGCGACGCAGCTATTGCAAACGTGCATGGGAACCGTGTTGCTGTGGTCGCTGCATGGGGAGCCACCGCTGAAGGCATGGATCGAAGACAGCTTTCAACATTTCTGGAGAGCGATTGTCCTCTCCGGTCAAGAGCAGGAGCCATGAGATCAGAATTTAGCATTGCCGTTCTTATGGGTGTAGCGAGTTTGATCAGCGGCACGATGACGGGCGAAATCTGTGCAGCGCAGCAGCCGATGCCGGTACGCCTGACGCTGCAGGATGCGATTCAGAGGGGGCTGGAGGCGAACCTCAACGTGCTTGTGGCCGGCACGCGGGTCGATGAGGCCGAAGGCACGCGTGAGCGCCGGTTGTCGGCAGCGCTGCTGCCACGGGTAAGCGCGCAAACCTATGCCAACGTGCAAAACCGCGACCTGCGCGCGTTTGGCATCTCCGCGCCCGGCTTTCCCGATGTTGTGGGGCCATTTTCGAATTACGATTTTCGTATTTATGCGCAGCAAAACATTGTCGATTTGCAAAGTTACCGCGGATTGAAGGCAAGCGAACTGGCTGTGGATGTGGGGAAAATGGACTTGCAGGATGCGCGCGATCTGATCGTTCGTTCGATTGCGGCTCTCTATTTGAATGCGCAGTCCGCGGCGGCGCGCGTTGAATCCGCTCAGTCGCGGGTGACGGATTCGGATGCTCTGTTCAAACTGGCCAGGGACAAGCACGATGCGGGGACGGCGACGGGCGTGGATGTGCTGCGCGCGCAGGTGCAGCTTGCCAACGACAGGCAAGCGAAGCTCGTGGCCGAGAACCAGTTGAAGCAGTCGCTGCTGGCGCTGGCGCGGAATCTGGGCATAAGTCCAGGCACACCGCTGGAGCTGGCTGAGCCGCTTCGTTATCGGGATCTGAATCAACCCGATCGAGATGCGCTTGCGCCCGCTGCGCTGCTGGCGCGGTCTGACTACCTTTCGCTTGACCGCCAACGTCAGGGACTGGTGGAGCAGCAGCGCGCCAGCCACGCGCGCTTCTATCCGAAACTCAGCATCAATGGCAACTTTGGCGCGATTGGGCGCAGCATAGGCGGGGTGCAGCCGACAGAGCTGCTGCAAGGGCAGATCGACTTCACGGTCTTCGATCACGACCGGGACGGCGAAGAGAAAGAGCTTGCCAGCCGCGTCAGGCGCATCGACGATCAAATTGCCGATCTGCGGCGAGGGATCGATGAGGAACTTCGCGAGGCGCTGCTCAATCTCGATTCCGCCGCCGAGCAGGTAACTGTCGCAAAGGATGGGCAGGATTTGGCGCAGCGGGAACTGGAACTCGCGCAGGATCGCTTTCAGGCAGGCACGGCCAACAATGTCGAGGTGGTTACGGCTCAGGACCAACTGGCGCGCGCACAGGAGAACTACATCCTTGCCGTCTCAAGCCATGTGGATGCGAAGTTTGCGCTCGCTCGCGCCATGGGCGATACGCAGAAGAACATTGTGCAGTTTATGGGGAATCCATAGACGAATTGTTTGGAAAGCCGCTGTATGGATTCCTGTTTGTGAGGTTTGGTGCTATGAAACGAATCATCCCCGTTGTGATCTTGCTGGCCGCGGCGATTGCCGCCGGAGTCTATTTCTATCCACGGTTGACAAAGAAACCCGCACCCACGAATGAACTTACGTTGTCCGGGAACATTGAAGCGCATGAGAGCCTGGTGAGTTTCAAGGTGCCGGGACGCATCGTCGAGCTGCCCGTGGAGGAGGGCCAGCAGGTTGAGCAGGGCGCTCTGCTGGCGCGTTTGGAGGATGCCGACTCCCGGCAGAAGGTACGGATCGACGAGGCCAGCGTTCGCGTGCGCGAATCCGACCTGGCGCTCACGCTGGCCGGAACCCGCGAACAGGAAGTGAATGCATCGCAGCAAGCCATGAAGGATGCGCAGGCCGATCTCGACCAGAAAAAACTCGACAACGACCGCGCGCGGCAACTCTATGGTAAAGACGAAATCTCAGCGCAGGACCGTGACCTGGCTGCAACTGCGTTGAAGCGCGCTGAAGCAATGTTCAAGGCCGCGCAACAGCGCACCAACGAGGCGGTCGAGGGCAGCCGCAAAGAAGACATCGCGATTGCACAAGCCAATCTGAACCAGGCCAACGCAAACCTTGGGCTGAGCCAGGTAAACCTCAGTTACGCGATTCTTCATGCGCCTTCGAGCGGCGTCATTACTGTGCGGCAGGCTGAGCTTGGAGAAGTGGTAGCGCCGGGTTCTCCGGTGGTGACGCTTGCGGATCTCGATCACATCTGGCTGCGTGCGTATGTAGCTGAGAGCGATCTCGGCAGTATTCACTGGGGTCAGGAAGCAACGATCACAACGGACACCTATCCCGGCAAGCAATACCACGGGCGCATCTCGTTTATTGCATCCGACGCGGAGTTCACTCCGAAAAGCGTGCAGACAAGCAAGGAGCGAGTCACTCTTGTTTACAGGATCAAGATCGACATCGATAACCCGAATCGCGAGCTAAAACCCGGCATGCCTGCGGACGCACACCTTGAGCTGGCCGCAGCCAAGCAATGACGGACGAACTCCAATCCGTGATTGCAGCCGAAGGACTCACGAAAAGTTTTCCCGGTGTACGCGCGGTGGATTCGCTGAGCTTCGATGTGCGCGCCGGGGAGATTTTTGGACTGGTTGGTCCCGACGGGGCAGGCAAGACGACTACGCTGCGGATGCTCGCGGGCATCATGCCGCCTGATGCGGGCAAGGCCATGGTAGCAGGCTTCGATGTGATCCGCGATCCGGAGGGCGCCAAGCACGCGCTGAGTTATATGCCGCAGCGTTTTGGGCTTTACGAAGACCTGACCGTGGATGAGAATATCCGCTTCTATGCCGACTTATTCGGAGTGAGAAAGACAGAGCGCGAGGAGCGGGCCGCGCAACTGCTGCAAGCGGCGGGAATGAGTGAGTTCAGGAAGCGCCTTGCGGGCAAACTATCGGGCGGGATGAAACAAAAGCTCGGCCTGGTCTGCGCGCTCATTCATCGCCCCAAAGTGATCCTGCTGGACGAGCCGACTACAGGCGTCGATCCTGTTTCTCGCCGCGACTTCTGGCGCATTCTTTATGAGCTGGCCGCGGAGGGCGTGGCGATTCTGACTTCGACGGCATATCTGGATGAAGCCGAGCGTTGCCATCGCGTGGCGCTGCTGGACAAGGGCAAGCTGCTGTTTTGCGACACGCCGGCGAACCTCAAGGCCCGAATGGGTAAGGGCGTGCTGTCAGTTACTTCAGCGGAGCCGCGCAGACTGCGGGATTCTCTGGAACACGCGGATGGAATCTCAAGCTTGGTGCTGACCGGGGACGGGCTGCATGTGGTGGTGGACGATGCCGCGCGGCGCATTCCCGAGTTTGAGGCGCGGCTGAAGAGTGCCGGCATTCCCTTCGACGCGATTCAGCAAGTGGCGCCGTCGATCGAAGATCTGTTTGTGGATGCGGTGCTGAGCGGAGCGACACTCCATGCCTGAAAAAGATTCCGTGTCGGTGGAGAATCTGACCAAGCGATTCGGCGATTTTGTGGCCGTCGACCGAATCAATCTTGAAGTTCGCAAAGGCGAGGTTTTTGGATTTCTCGGGCCGAACGGAGCGGGCAAGTCCACCACCATCCGTATGCTCTGCGGGCTGCTTAGGCCTACTTCGGGTCGCGCGCTCGTTGCGGGATACGATGTGGCCCGCGATCCCGAAGCGGTGCGGCAAAACATCGGCTATATGTCGCAAAAGTTTTCTCTCTATAACGATCTCAAGGTCATCGAAAACCTTCGCCTTTTCGCCGGACTCTACAGCGTGCCCGCCGGCAAGTTGAACGAGCGGATTGAATGGGCGCTCGCAATGGCAAACCTCAAGGGTCAGGAAAATCTCATTACCGGCACGCTTCCCGGCGGGTGGAAGCAGCGGCTGGCGCTGGGCTGCGCGGTGCTGCACAAGCCGCTGATTCTATTCCTGGACGAGCCGACTTCGGGCGTCGATCCGATCTCGCGCCGTCAGTTTTGGGATCTGATTCATCAGATGGCAGAAGAGGGCGTGACCGTTTTTGTGACCACGCATTACATGGAGGAGGCTGAATATTGCAACCGTCTCGCGCTGATCTTTCGCGGAAAGATGGTGGCACTGGGCACGCCATCGGAGTTGAAGCGTGACTCGATGAATGGAGAACTGCTGCTGATTGAGTGCGAGCCGCTGGGCAAGGCTGTGGAGGCGCTGCAATCCGCGCCGGAGGTGATGGATGCGGCGGTGTTTGGCAACGCGCTGCACCTGGTTGTGGCGGATGCCGCCGCAGCGAAGCCGCAAATTGAGAAGTATCTGGTGGACAAGGGAATCGCTGTGAGCCGCGTAGAGAAGATTCGCCCGAGCCTGGAAGATGTTTTTGTTTCTCTCACAACGGCTGGCAATGCCGGAGAGGAGCGCAGAGCATGAGCTTGACGCGCTTGCTGGCCGTGGCCAGGAAAGAAGTGATTCAGATTCTGCGCGATTCGCGCAGCCTGGCGATTGTGGTCATCATGCCGGTGACGCTGATGCTGCTGTTCGGTTACGGCGTCAATCTGGATCTGAAAGGGCTGCCCGTTTATGTGTATGACCGCGACGGCAGCCAGCAAAGCCAGGATCTGTTGAAGCGCTTCCAGGCCAGCGAATACTTCCATGTGGCGCACATGGTTAATAATTACGCAGCAATCACCAGGGCACTCGACGATGGCCACGCCAAGATGGGGATTGTCATTCCATGGGACTTCTCTTCGCGGCTGCGTAACGGCGGCGCAGTGCAGGTTCAGGCGCTTGTGGACGGCACCGACGACAACACGGCCAATGTGCTGATCGGCTATGCGCAGGCGGTCACGCAAGGGTATTCGTCCGAGATTCAACTCAACTGGCTTCGCGAGCGCGGCCAGTCGATCCAGCCCGCTCCGGTAAGCGTCGAAACTCGCACCTGGTACAACGAAGATCTGGAGAGCAGCGCGTTCATCGTTCCCGGCGTGCTTGCGCTGGTGATGTCAGTCATCGGCGCTTTTCTTACGTCTCTCACCATTGCGCGCGAGTGGGAGCGCGGATCGATGGAGCAGTTGATTTCGACTCCCGTGAGTGCGATGGAGATCATGCTGGGCAAGCTGGCGCCCTATTTTGTGCTCGGCATGTTCGACGTGATTGTTTGCGCCGCGATCTCGATTTACTGGTTCCATGTGCCGTTTCGCGGCTCTTACGTCACGCTCGCGATCAGCTCCGCGCTGTTTCTTGTGGTTGTACTCTCGCTTGGATTCTTTATTTCCGTCGTTGCGAAGAACCAGTTTGCGGCAAGCCAGATCGCTCTGCTGGTTACGTTTCTTCCCGCGTTCCTGCTGTCTGGATTTCTTTTTTCGATCGACCAAATGCCCGTTCCCTTGCAGTGGATTACGCGCATTCTTCCGGCTCGCTACTATGTATCGGTGCTGAAGAAAATTTTCCTCAAGGGAACGCCCACGGCCATGCTTTACGCCGATCTGATCCCCCTGGGCGTGTTTGCACTGGCGCTGGCGCTGCTGGCTACGCGCGCATTCCACAAGCGGCTGGAGTAAAGGAGAGAACGCATGTTTGGTCGCCTGAAACAGATGTTGATCAAGGAGTTCATCCAGGTCTTCCGCGACAAACGGACGCGCTTTCTGCTGTTTGGGCCGCCGATCATCCAGATGTTGGTTTTTGGCTATGCCGCCACCTATGACATACATCATGTGCCGACGGTCGTGCTGGATCTTGATCAAAGCCAGGAGAGCCGCGATCTGATCTCCCGGTTTACATCGAGCCCTTATTTCGACGTGCAGCGGCAACTGACCGACTCGCGCCAGATTCGCGATCTCATCGATCAAGGCCAGGCCACCGTGGGCCTGGAGATCGATGCCGGCTTTGCGCAGAAGCTGGGCAAGGGACAGACAGCGCCGCTGCAAGTGATTGTGGATGCGACTAACTCCAACACAGCCCTGATTGCATCGAGTTACATTACGCAGATCGCGCTGGGCTTTGCGCGCGACCACCAGCAGGACCGCATCTACCGGATTGCGCCGCAATTGATTGAGGCGATTCCCTCGGTGGAGCTTGAACAACGGCCATGGTATAACCCCTCGTTGAGCAGCCGCTGGTTTTTTGTGCCGGGAGTGATCGGCAGCCTGACGCTGGTGCTGGTGATTACGCTGACGGCATTCGCGGTGGTCCGCGAGAGGGAGATTGGCACGCTGGAGCAGATCATGGTGACGCCCATTCGCCCGGCCGAGTTTATTCTGGGCAAGACGCTGCCATTCTTCCTGATTGGCCTCTTCGATGTTTCACTGATTGCGACGGTCGGGACATTTTGGTTCCAGGTTCCCTTTCGCGGCCACATTTCGGTGTTGTTCCTCGGCTCGGCTCTTTTCCTGATGTGCATGCTGGGCGTGGGGCTGTTGATTTCAACGGTTTCATCCACGCAGCAGCAGGCCATGGTGACCTCCTTCTTCTTTATCATGCCAGCAATCAGCTTCTCGGGATTCGGATTTCCCATTAGCACCATGCCGCAGTGGATGCAATATCTGAGTTACCTGATCCCGCTCCGCTACTTCCTGATCGTGCTGCGCGGCACGTATCTGAAAGGCGTGGGGATGGAGATTCTGTGGCCGCAGATGGTTGCCATGGCGGGGCTGGGAGTCGGGCTGCTGACTGTTTCGATTCTGCGTTTTCATAAGGCGCTTGACTGATATCGTGCCCAGTTGCAAGGCGGTTCCTGAGCGGTGTTTTCCGTGGCCTGTGAAGCCTTGAGGGGAATAAAAGGTGAATAAAGGGGTGGGGGTGGGGGTATTTATTTTCTGGTAAACAGTGCCCTTGAGGTATCGAGATTGGGGGGCTGGCGGGTGCGGAAGCATTGAGGCATGCCATGGGATTATTGTGCGCCACCCTGCGGTAATTATCGGCAAACGACGAAGCCACTCCAGGAAGAAACAAGAATTGGATTGTTCTGCAAGTTGGCGGGCTCAAGCGATGGACGCAGTCTCGTCTCCGAGTGGGTCGGCAACGTCGGTGGGAAGGCCCGATTCGGACGGTCTAGAGTCGTGCGCTCCCACCCATCCGCGAAGAAACTGCGGATGGATGGGGCACCCACATTTGTGGGAATATGCAGATTCTGAAAAACCTAGGGTGCGCCACCCGCCGTTCTCCCGGACCCACACCGGCCAGCCCGGCCCCTGAGAGGCTAGAATTGTAAGGTCCAGCGGCTTGACCCCGATTGGTGATTCCTCACCCCTCCATCGGTGATACTTTACCGTTCTGGCCGCGGTTTTCAGGTTGCGTCGGTGCTGTTTGGTTTGGCTTGGAGAGTTCGGGAGCAAGGCTTTTTTATGATGGAGTTCCATATTTCCCGGGATGCGCGTGAACGGTACCAGTTCGCGGAGTCTCTTTTTTCCTATACAGGGAACGTTATTTTCGCAAATATAGGCGCGTGCCGCGAGTTCGCGCAGCGCATGAACACGGTGCGCGATGTTGAGAAGCATCCTGAGCTGGCGGTTCATGCAGGCGAGCTTTACGCCATGGGCCTAATCGACGAAGCCAGCCACGTGCTGATGGCGCGCTATCGCGAGCAGCTCGATCCCGAGGTGATGACGAGCGCTCTGGGCTGGTTCTCGGATTTGGTGGGCGCCAAAGCGCTGGACAAGCTGCTGCTTACCTTCGTGGAGCAATTTCCGGGAATCAGCGTGGTGCGCGGCCTGGAGACGCCCTTGCAATGGTTGGCCGGCGAGACCGATGGGACCTCGCACAAGGCCGCCGCAATGGAAGAGTTGCTGCTGCTGTGGACAGCTAACAAAAACGAAGCCTTTCAGCCCTTCGAGGAGCTTTTTGCGGACAAGACCCTGGCTGAAAAGACGGTATATCGCCAGGTCACCGCACAGTTGCCGGAGTATTTTGCCACGCGCCCGCTGATCCCGATTCCAGGCTCCAAGCCCCTGAATCTGCTGGAGCTGCTGCGCGCGCCCGCCGTGGGTGCTCCGCGATCGCTCCGCGAGCAGCTTGCCATCATTCGCAGCTTGTGGAAGCCGCTGATTGGCGATAGCCTGGAACGTTTTTTGCAACTTGCCGGCGAGATTCTGCACGAAGAAGAGCTGGCCATCTGGATGCAGTTCAACCCTCCGGGGAGGCGCGGCAGGGACGGCCAGCAGCAGTGGCCTTCCGAGGTGACTCACTCCGAAGTGCCGACGTTTGGCGATCCGGCCCACGAATACGAAAAATTCAGCGCCGACACGGCGTGGATGCCCAGCACGGTACTCATCGCCAAGAGCACCTACGTGTGGCTGGCGCAGCTCAGCAAGCAATACGGACGCAGAATCACCCGTTTGGATGAGATTCCCGACGAGGAACTTGCTACGCTGGCTCGGCGCGGGCTCAACTCGCTGTGGCTGATCGGGGTATGGGAGCGCAGCCGCGCGTCAAAGACCATCAAGCAACTGTGCGGCAATGGCGACGCTGTGGCTTCGGCCTATTCGCTGTTTGACTACGCCATCGCCGAGGATCTGGGCGGCGAGGCAGCCTATACAATTCTGCGCGACCGGGCCTATCGTCACGGCGTAAGGCTGGCCAGCGACATGGTGCCGAACCACATGGGCATCGACTCGCCGTGGGTGATCGAACACCCGGAGTGGTTCATCTCCAGGCAGGATACGCCCTATCCTGCCTATCGCTTTAACGGCCCCGATCTCTCCCATGACGGGCGCGTGGAGATCAAGATCGAGGACCACTACTTTGAGCAGAGCGACGCCGCGGTTGTCTTTCGGCGGCGCGACCGGGCCAGCGGCGAGACACGCTACATCTATCACGGCAACGATGGCACCAGCTTTCCCTGGAACGATACGGCGCAGCTCGACTACCTGAACGCGGCGGTGCGGGAGCAGGTGATCCAGACCATCCTGCATGTGGCGCGACTGTTCCCGGTGATTCGCTTCGATGCGGCAATGACTTTGGCCAAGCGGCATTTTCACAGGTTGTGGTTTCCAGGGCCGGGGGCCAGCGGCGCCATTCCTTCGCGCGCGGAATATGGGATGAGCCAGGCTGAATTTGACCGCTGCATGCCGCAGGAGTTCTGGCGTGAGGTAGTAGATCGCGTGGCCGCCGAGGTTCCGGGGACCTTGCTGCTGGCGGAGGCCTTCTGGCTCATGGAAGGATATTTCGTCCGCACCCTGGGCATGCATCGCGTCTACAACAGCGCGTTTATGAACATGATGCGCGACGAAGAGAATGCCAAGTACCGCTCGGTGATCAAGAACACGCTGGAGTTCGACCCCGACATTATGAAGCGCTATGTGAACTTCATGAGCAATCCCGACGAGCGCACGGCCATCGACCAGTTTGGCAAGGGCGACAAGTGCTTTGGCGTGGCCGCGCTGATGGCGACGCTGCCCGGCCTGCCGATGTTCGGGCATGGCCAGATTGAGGGATTCACCGAGAAATACGGGATGGAGTATCAGCGTCCGCGCTATGACGAGACGGCCGACCATTGGCTCGTGGAGCGGCACGACCGGGAGATCGCTCCGTTGCTGCACCGGCGCTGGCTGTTTGCCGAAAGCAGCAACTTCCTGCTCTATGACTTCTTTGAGGACAAAGGGTCGGTGGACGAGAACGTCTTTGCGTACTCGAACCGCACGGGGGGCGAACGCGCCCTGGTGGTCTACAACAACCGCTACGGCACGGCACACGGCACCATCGATTTTTCCGCGGCATACGCCGACAAGGGAGCTGGGCAACTTCGCCAACGCCGTCTGCGGGAGGGCCTCGGGGTGACGGAGGACTCCGCCTTTATCCTTGCCTTCAGAGACTCGCTTACCGGGCTTGAATACCTGCGCAGGGCCTCCGATCTCGCACAGCGCGGCCTGACCCTCGATTTGCACGCCTACCAGTGCCACGTCTTCCTCGACTGGCGCGAGCTGCGTTCCACCGCGGAGCAGCCCTGGGACCGGCTCTGCGATCAGCTCAATGGGAGCGGCGTTGACAGCCTGGACGAAGAACTGGTGAATCTGGAACTCCGGCCTGTGCATGAGGCGCTGCGTCTGCAACTCGAACCAGCTGTTGTGCGCCTGCTTGCCGATGTGGCAGAGCATCCTCGCACTCTGGCTGCCGCAAAAGACAAGAAAATCGAGCTGGAGCGCAACGAATTCTTCGATCTGGCGTGGAAGCGCTGCGAAGCTTTCCTGCGCGCGGCGCAGACTGCCTACGCTTCGCGTCTCGGCCAGGATAAGCATTTGGTTGGCATTGCCCAGCCGGCCATGATGGCATCGCTGGCCCCGGTCTTCCGGGAGCGTCTGCGCGCCGCTATGCGTATTCCAGCCATTGAGGCCCTCTTCCCGGCGCCCTGGACGGTTGCCGCCCGGCGTGTGCTTCCGAGTCCCAGTCCGCAGTTTACCGCGACGGCCATGTGGGGCCCGCTGTTGGGCTGGTGCGCGCTGGAGCTGCTGGCTGAATCGATCGATGCGCAGAATCCGGAACGTGTGGCGCTGGATTTGTTTGACCGGCTGCGGCTGCGCGAGACCTTTGCGCAAGCCTTTGGCGCGCTCGGATTTGAGGGCGAGGAGGGCTGGCGCGTCGCGGCCCGCATCAAGGTTGTTCTGCTTACTGGTGCCGGTGCCGGGAAGGAACGGGACACGGCAGCCGGAACCAAGCCCGCCGCGAGTGCAGAAGCGCCGGTGGCGGTTGTGCATGGAGACGAGCAGGAGACGGCTGTCGAAGCTGAACCGGCTATTCCGGCTGAGGTTGCGGACGTCGAGGATGCCGTTGAGCCGCTTCGGACTGGGGATGTTGGGGCTGAGGATGAAAGAGTGACGCTTTCAGCATCGTTGTGGCTCGACCCGGATGTGCGCTGGCTGACGGGCGTCCACGAGTCAGAGGGGCACTCGTATGTGGTTCGCGAACCGTATGAGGAGCTGCTTTGGTGGCTTTTGATGCCGTCTCTGCTTCGCATCGCGGGTGAGACAGCCCCCAGCCGCTTGGCTGTCGAAGAGATGAGCCGCACCGTTGAAGAGGCGTTGGCGACGGCTGAGGCCGCCGGCTATCGCATCGATGCACTGTCTGGTCAGTCCGTCAGCCCGGAAGACGAGCCGCTGGAAATCGACCTGACAGAGCCGAGCATTGAATCGATGGAGACTTTGGCAGAGATTCGGGAGTCTCAGGAACCGGTCACTGAATAGTGGGTGTTTCGGCAGTTGACTCGGCTGAGCCGATAGGCATCCATTGTCTTTTCTAAGCGCGTGGCGGACAGAGCCTTCTTGGCTCAGCCCACGGCGCGGGTGGGGCATCCACGGCCTTCTGCGATCCGTAAAAATGCTCTAAATGAGAAGGATGGGAACGGCTGGACCCTCGACAAGCGGCTTCTGCACCTCGGTAGCGGTCTTGACGTAGGCGATTTTGCCGGCTGCGATCTCATCCTGGGCAATGCGGCAGGCCTTGGTTGACTGGCTGGGCACCAGAGCGTGGGAACCGCTCTGCAACTGGCGGGCACGACGGGCGGCGACCAGAACCTTGCGGTAGTTGGAGTCGAAACCAGTCTCAATCGTCATCGGAGTCCTCCTCTTGATCGTCTCGGGAGTCGTCCTCGTCGGAGTCCTCCTCGAAGTTCAACTGCTGCTGGCCGGTCGAGCCAAGAATGCCAAAGGCCTCCAGCACGGGCTTGAGCCGCTCCTGCGAGTTGACTTGCAGGCAGGCCGCAGCCACCTCCAAAACACGGCGGGATCGGTACGCGATGGCCTCGCCATTGCGATAAAAGCGCTCGGCGAGCACAATGGCCTCCAGTTGCGCCACCGCCCGGTCAAGAATATCGTTGACCAAAATATACCCGTACTCGCGATAATTCTCAATTTCCTTGCTTGCCGCGTTGAGCCGCCGGTACACTTCCTCTTCGTTGACGACCCCCTCGGCGCGGCTGCGATTGCGCAGGCGGGTTCGCAAAACCTTGGGGTTGGGCGGCATGACAAAGATGCTCACCGCCTCAGGCAATTTTGTCCGAACCTGCGCAGCGCCCTGGACGTCGATATCCAGCAGCAGATCGTGCCCGGCGGCGCGCGCCTCATCCAGCGAATGGCGTGCGGTGCCGTAGTAGCTGCCGAAGACTTCGGCGTGCTCGAGAAAGACGCCATCGCCGAGCATCCGCTCGAACTCCTCGCGGGTGGCGAAGTTGTATTCGCGCCCGTTTTCCTCCGAGCCGCGCGGCGCCCGCGTGGTCCACGAAACGGAGAAGTCCACTCCACTGACCTGCTTGCGCAACTCGCTTACCAGTGTGCTTTTGCCTGAGCCCGAAGGCGCCGAAATAATGAAGAGAATTCCTGCCACGGTTCGATTGTTCCCCTGGGCCGCTGTGCCGAAAACACGGCGCTTTCAAGCTGCAGATGCAATACGGTTGATTGTATCCGACTGGCGCTGCTGGAGGTCGAAGCCCATTTTGACAAGACAAGCTCGGCTTGAGCTTTTCAGGCGTGCAGCCATGCCGTCCAGTTGTCACGGCTGGTTGGGCGGCACGCACTCGAAGGCCGGCTGATCTTCATCTAAGAAAGGGGACGATCATCACCGCGGTTTCGTTAGATTTCGCTTATACTGATAGCCCTCATGAAAACCTTCTCTAGAACTGCTGTGTCCTTTTGCCTTGCTGCCTCTGCTTACTTAATTGGCTGCGGCGGATCATCGTCGAACTCGGGAGAAACAAACCAGCAAACTTCTCCGCCGCCCACAGTGAGTTCGATCAGCCCGACGACGGCGGTGGCGGGGACAGGGTCTCTGGCGCTCACGGTGAATGGGACGGGCTTCCTGACATCGACGACCGTCCAGGTGGGCGGTGTTGTGGACGTGACGAGCTACGTCAGCAGTACCCAAGTAACGGCGACGGTGACGGCATCGCAACTGGCGAGCGGGGCGCAACTGTCTGTAATTGCGTTGAACGGCACGGCAAGCAGCGGTTCGGGAGCGGCGGTGAATCTGCAGGTAACCAACCCTGTGCCGACGATTACGGCGCTCACCCCAGCGGTATTGTCGACGGGAACAACGTCACCTGCGGTTGCGGTTACGGGCACAGGATTCGTACCGACGACAGTAATCGACGTGAATGGCAGTGCCCGGACGACGATCTTTGTGAGCGCGACGCAGGTAGACGTTGCGCTGACGGCGGCGGATGTGGCGGCAGTTGGCAGTTTATCGTTAACAGCAGTGAATGCGGCGCCAGGTGGGGGAACTTCGGCGGCATCGACGGTTGCGATTAATAATCCAGCGCCGGGAGGACCGCTGAAGGTATCACCCGCTCTGGTCCTGACGGGCACGGCCACGCCCACCACGGTGACGGTGACCGGAACGAACTTCATTCAGGCGTCGACGGTTGAGTTGGGAGGAGTGGCGCGCGCAACGACCTATGTGAGCTCCACGCAATTGACGTTCCAGCTCACGGTGGCGGACGAGGCGACATCGCAGTTGGTTCCAGTGACGGTGGTGAATCCAACACCGGGCGGCGGAACGGCGCTAGGGCAGGAACTCGAAATACTTCAGCAGACGCCGACGCCTGTGATCACGCAGGTATCGCCGTCGCAGTTTTATGTAGGATCGGGAGCGACGACTCTCACTGTTACCGGCTCCAACCTCTTGGCGTCGATCGGCGCTAGCCCGTATGCGGGAGAGATTGTTCTTACGTCAAGCGTTCTGTGGAACGGCACGTCGATAACAAACGGCGTCAGCGTTGGGTTTGGCACAGGTCCTGGAGGGCAGGAGTCCATTACGGCCACGGTGCCTGCCAGCCTGCTGACCACCGCGGGCACCGCAAGCATCACTGTGAGCAGCCAGACGTCGACGCCAGCCATTTCGAATGCGCTGACTGTGTCGATTACGAATCCGCCTGCGCCCACGCTGACGCAAATCTCACCGAATTCGGGCCCGGTGAACACGGCGGCGGTGGTGACACTGTTTGGGACGGGGTTTACGGCGAGTTCGACGGTGGCGTTGAACGGAGCGAACATTCCGACAGTCTACGAGAGTTCGACGGATCTGGCGGTCACGATTCCCGCCTCCAGCATCGCGTCGCCGGGCAATGTGAACTTGACAGTGACGACGCCTGCGCCGGGCGGAGGAACTTCCGCGGCACTGCCCTTCACCGCATACCTTCCTCCCGCGCCGACGCTGACGCAGATCTACCCGAATGCGGGGCCGATCAATACGGCGGCGAGTTTGACGCTAAATGGAACGGGGTTCACGGTAAGCTCGACGGTAGCGATGAATGGGACCAACATCGCGGCGACCTATGTGAGCGCGACGGAGCTTACGGTGGCGATTCCGGCGTCGAGCGTTGCGCTGCCGGGCAACTATCAATTCGCGGTGACCACCCCGGCACCGGGCGGGGGAACGACGGCACCTTTACCGTACACGGCGTATATCGGCATTCCCAACAACAGCATGGTCTACAACCCCGTGAATGGGCTGTTTTACGTCTCCGTACCCAGTTCCGCCGGAGCGCCCTATGGCAATTCCGTCGTATCGGTCGATCCTGAGACTGGGGCACTGGGAACACCCATTTTAGTGGGAAGCGAACCGGACAAGTTGGCGATCAGTTCGGATGGAACGATCCTATGGGTCGGCCTCGATGGCGCCTCCGCAGTGCGACAGGTGAATCTGACGACGGGGACTGCAGGCTTGCAGTTCTCGCTGAACGGAACCAGCGGCTACACTGAAGCGCCCTCAATAGCAACTGCGCTGGCGGCGCTGCCGGGCGCGGCCAACTCAGTTGTGGTGGCGACAAACGGAGCCTATATGATGCCATTGTTGGATATCTACGACAGCGGTATTATGCGTGCTATGGGTGTGACGAACCCATCCGGATTCACGGTCTATGCCTTACAAGTGAATGGGACTGCAAGTGAGATCTATGCAGGAGGAGAAGGGTATTACGCCATTTATACTTACTCGGCGAGTGGGCTGACTCAGAAGGGGACGACAATGAGTGGGGCCTATGGAAACTACAACAACGACGATATGCAGGTCGCCAACGGCGAAACCTTCACCGACTTCGGAACAGCCGACAATGCGGAGACAGGCGTGGTGCTGGGTACGTTTTATTCGTCGGGAACGAACGTCGCGGAAGGGCCAACCGTGGCTGACACGACACTAGGCAAGGTCTTCATTATCGACAATCCGCAGGGTTCAGGACAGATTTACGGATACTCGCAGATTCAAAGCTTTAGTCTTGCTGAGTTCAATCTGGCATCCGCGTCAGTGATTTCGGTGGGATCGAACACCGGCGGCTACAGCTACAACACGAATACATCCGATTTGGCACGCTGGGGGACGAATGGGCTGGCGTTTCGGACAAGCTCTGGCATTTATAGCCTGCGCTCCAACATAGTCAAGGACTTGTCGAACGTGGATGCGGACTTGGGCGTGACGCTTTCGGCCAACGGCGGCACCGCGACAGGCACAAAAACCGCCTACACGGCGACCATTACCAATGCAGGACCGTCCGCTTCGACCAACGTCGCGCTGACCGCTCAGTTGCCATCGGCCGGTGTGCTGGTTTCGGCCACGCCTTCAGCGGGAGTGTGTTCGATCTCGGCAGGAGTGAGCTGCGATCTGGGTGGACTGGCCAAGGGAGCAACGGTGACCGTCACAATCGTATTTCTGCAGACGGCGGCGGGCAGCGCAACTGCGACCGTCGAGGTAAGCGGGGCGGAGAACGATCCGAATGAGAGTAACAATCAGGCGACTTCAACGGTGACGGTGACCGGCTCGACCTATAACGTGACACCAACGCTGAACGCGATTAGCCCGGCGGCGGTCGAATCCGGCTCCAGCGATACAACCATCACGGTTACCGGCACGGGCTTCGTCAGCGGATCGACGGTGCAACTGGGAACTACGGCGCTAACCACCAGTTTCACCAACAGCGCCACGCTGACGGCTACGGTACCGGCGGCGCAACTGGCGAGCCTGGGTTGGCAGCCGGTGGCCGTCTCGAACCCCACACCGGGCGGAGGAACGTCGAATCCGCTCCCACTGACCGTTTTCCAGGTGCTGACTTTGGGTGCGAACCACATTCTCTATGAGCCGTTTTCACGCATGATCTATGCCAGCGTGAGTTCGGACGCAACCAGCGTAACGGGCAATACGATTGCTCCGATCACGCCCGATAAGGGCAGTGTAGGCACGCCGGTATTCATTGGCAGCCAGCCGACCAAGATAGCCATCTCCGACGACGGGAACGTGCTTTACTCCTTGCTGGGCGGAGCCAACAGCGTGGCGCTCTTTAATCTCCAGACGCAGACGACGGAGTTCACGTTTTCACCACCACTTAACAACTACGGCTCGTCCATGACAGGATTCCGCGATATAGCTGTGCAGCCGGGATCGGAGAACACGATAGTGGTCGATCCTGGTGCATACAGCGGGATGGCAATTATTGACGTGAATCCAACGGCAAAGACGGCGGCGATCCGTGGCACGAACTCGGGAGGGATTTCTGGAACCAGTCTGCAGTTCTTCGACCCCAATACGCTCTTCTTAATCGGCGATACTTGGGGGACATTGGAGGAGTTGCCGATTACAGCCAGTGGTTTCTCAGGTTACAGCACGACGTATACATCATCGGATCTGCTGGATTTCAGTGCGTTCAAACTGAGCGGCAAGTTTGCCTTCGCGGAGACGGGCGGCGTGGCCGATGTGACAACGACGCCAGCAACGCAAATTGGCTACTACGCTCCTTTGGTTCAGTCCAACGCGGCGCATCAGGTAGCGCCGGATACCTCTCTCGGGCAGGTATTTTTCCTCGCCAATACTTCGATTGCCAATGAAAGCTACTATAACGGGCCGGATGGGATTGTCGTATATAACCAGAGAACGTTTGTGCCTAATGCGACGCTTCCCATGAGTTTGGGAACGATCGAAGGCAATACCACGTACTCCGGTGTCGATCTGATTCGTTGGGGCCAAGATGGGTTGGCGGCGCTGACCAGCAGTGGCAACATCTACCTACTGCGGGGGCCATTCGTCGTGCCGCAATTGCTCAACGCAAATTCGGCGGCTAGCCTGACGGTGAGCTCGGCTACGTCGATTACGCGTGGCGCGGGTAATACACTGCTCACGCTGACGGGGTCGAACTTCGTTCCGGGAGTGGCTGTCTGGTGGAACGGAAGCTATCGTACGACAACGATCGTGGATGCGACTCATATCACGGTTGCGATCCCTGCCAGCGACCTGACTAGCGTCGGGAGCGGATCGCTGGTGGCTACCAATCCGGGAGCACCGGCGTCAAATGCGCTAACTGTAGCGATCAACTAAACAAAGGCAAGGCTGACGGCAACGGCTCTCCGCGATTGGGAGAGCCGTTGTTTTTTTCTCGCGATGCGGCGGTGCGGGTCAATCCTCAATGCACAGCGCCGGCGCCGGGGCCTTCGCCGGGCTTGTTCTTGCTGAGCAGGAAGGCTAATACTACGAGGCCGATGGACATGTAGGAGAGTTCCATGTAGACGTCCTGGTAGCCCTGCGCGGCGGCCTGGCGGTTGAGCTGGTTGTAGATGTTGGCCAGGGCCAGGGCTGCGCCGTTGGGGCCACCAAAGCCGCCGCCGCCACTGAAGAAAGCGGCTAGGGCCTGACGATGCTGCTCGAAAGCGTTGTTGGAGTAGTTCATGGCGTTTTGGAGATGCTGCTCATGCCACATGGATCGGCTGGTGACCTGGGCATTGGTGACAGCGATGAGGATGCTGCCGCCGATGTTGCGGGAGAAGTTGATGAGGCCGGCGACCTGGTTCGAGTCCTCTTTGGGCATGCCAACGTAAGCGGCGGTGGTGATGGAGATGAAGCAGAAGGGTAGAGGCAGCATCTGGATGACGCGCAGCCGGGAAGCGGCGGTAAAGGTCATGTCGAGCGTGGTGACATTGGCCGCGTAACGGAAGGTGAGGATGAACAGGATGAAGCCGATTACGGTCAGCGTGCGCGCAGAGAACTTGCCGGTGGCAATTCCGGCCAGGGGCATCATGAAGAGGAGAGTGACGCCTCCGGCGGTGAGAGCGAGGCCGGCGGTGGTCGCAGTCCAGCCGAGCAGTTGCTGCATGAACTGGGGCTGGAGAACGGTGTTGGCGTTGAGTACGCCGCCGACCAGCGCCATGAGGAAGCAACAAATGGCGAAGTTTTTGAAGCGGAAGACCTTGAGATTGATGAGAGGGTCTTTGTGCCTCCATTCCCACCAGACGAGCGCGATCATGCCGCCGACAAAGAGGAAGGCAAAGAAGCAGATGAAGTTGGAGGAGAACCAGTCGTTCTCCTCGCCTTTGTCGAGCATGATCTGCAAGCCGCCCATGGCGATGGTGAGGAATCCAAGGCCGACATAATCCATGTTGAGCAGGCGAGAGCGGTCCGCTTTGATCCACGGAGGATCTTCGACTAGGCGGGTGACGAGAAAGAAGGCGAGGATGCCGACGGGGATGTTGATGTAGAAGATCCAGCGCCAGGAGAAGTTGTCAGTGATCCAGCCGCCGAGGGTGGGTCCAATGGACGGAGCGAGAACGGCGACAAGGCCGTAGAGCGCAAAGGCCTGTCCGCGCTTCTGGGGAGGAAAAGAGTCAGCCATGATGGCCTGGGCCATGGGCTGGAGGCCGCCGCCGCCGGCTCCCTGAAGGACGCGGAAGAGAAGCAACATGGGCAGTGAGAGGGCCGCGCCACAGAGGAAGCTGGAGACCGTAAAAATGATGATGCAGAGGACGAAGAAGTTGCGGCGGCCGAGGACGCTGGAGGCCCATCCACCGAGAGGGAGGACGATTGCGTTGGAAACAAGGTAGCTGGTGAGAACCCAGGTACCCTCATCAGTGCTTGCGCCGAGCGAACCGGCGATGTGGGGCAGAGCTACATTGGCGATGGAGGTATCGAGAACTTCCATGAAGGCGGCCAGAGCCACCGTCATGGCGATGAGCCAGGGATTGACGCGGGGCTTCCAGCGCGCGGGCTGGCCCGTTTGCGGGTTGTTGAGGGTGATTCCGACGCCGGTGGAGGGCGCCGATGCGGGTTGCAACTCGGGCAAAAGTCTTTTCCTGTGCTGGTTCTTCTGGTTTTTGATCGGCCTGGGCAGTTGATCGAGGGGTTGCCCACTCATCGGCGAGCTTGTACGTTTGATTCGTCTTGGATGGATTTTGGTTCATCGATTGCCACGCGTTGACGAGAACCGGTCAACGGGGTCCCTGGGATTGCGCCGGGACGGGCACCTACCCGAGCCAAAAACCTTGCAGGCAAGACCCTTGGCGTATGCCCGAAACGATCGGAAAGGAGTAAGCTACCCTCATGCCCAGTGTACGCAGCGGTGCGATCCATCTTTTCCGCCTGGCCGGCGTCGATGTATTTCTGCATTGGTCATGGTTTCTGGTGGCGGCTTACGAAATCCAGGCGCGGGATGGCCGATACTCCTCTGTCACCTGGAGCATAGCGGAGTATCTGGCGCTGTTTTTGATTGTGCTGACGCATGAGTTCGGGCACGCTATGGCTTGCCGGCAGGTGGGTGGAACAGCAAACCGGATCGTGCTGTGGCCTATGGGTGGTGTGGCATTTGTAAAGCCGCCGCAACGGCCGGGCGCTACGCTTTGGAGCATCGCAGCGGGTCCGCTGGTGAATGTGGCATTGCTGCCGATTCTGATTGGGGCTTTTCTGGTAAGCCGGTCGTTGGGATGGGCGAATACCATGCCCGACGCCTATATGTTTGTGAAGTGGGTCTTATGGATCGACACAGGCCTGTTGATCTTCAACATGCTGCCCATCTATCCGCTGGATGGCGGACAGATTCTGCGTTCTGTGCTGTGGTTTGGGCTGGGACGAGCGCGCAGCTTGATGACAGCCACGATTCTAGGCTTTGTGGGCGTCGTCGGGTTTATCGTCCTTGCCGTGGTATGGCATTCCGTCTGGACTGGGGCGATTGCTGTCTTCGTCCTGCTGAATTGCTGGGGAGGATTGCAGCACGCGCGAGGGCTGTTGCGGCTGGCAAAGTTGCCGCGGCGGCAAGGCTTTGCTTGCCCCAGCTGCCGGACAGCGCCGCCGGTGGGAGCCTACTGGAAGTGCGGAAAATGCCAGCAGCCCTTCGACACATTTGAAACCCATGGCCTTTGCCCGCACTGCTCGACGCAGTATGTCACGACCATGTGCCTTGACTGCCAGGAACAGCGTCCCATGAACGACTGGGTTGTGCCCGTTTATGCGAGTGCCGGCGTTTTGAACGGGAGCATTCCAGCACGGTAGCGGGTGTCGTGATCCTGGAGTAGGACATCTGAGTGCGATTGGGGTAAGCGGTTTTTGGCCGCGATGCCCTGCGCAATATACCCTTAAATTGGATCATGACCTCACTTTCCCCCACGCCAGCCCGGCGCGGCATGGAGGCTTTTGCCTCCCGCGACTTCAGACTTTACCAATTGGCGCGCGGCGTCGCTGTCCTCGGCGCCGAAGCGCAGTCGGTCGCCGTGGCCTGGCAGGTGTATTCCATCACGCATCGGCCGCTGGACCTGGGCTATACCGGGCTGGCGCTGTTTCTGCCGAGTCTGCTCTTCCTGCTGGCTGCCGGCCACGTTGCCGACCGCTTTGACCGGCGGCATGTTCTGCTGCTCACCTACGGACTGCAAACGGTCTGCTCCATGGCGCTGGTCGCGATTGCCCATAGTGGCTCCAGGAATGTCTATCCCATCTATGCCGTATTGTTTGTTATCGGCACGGGCCGCGCATTTGCCGGACCCGCGGGTACGTCGCTGATTCCGCAACTGGTGCCGGAAAAACACTTTGTCAACGCCGTCACCTGGGGCGGAGCCATTTTCCAGTTCGCGAATGTGACTGGACCGGCGATCGGCGGAGTGCTCTTCACTTTGCCTCTGGCCCGTTTGCTTTCAGGATGGGGGCTAGAGGGCGCGGGCATCGTCTATGTCTTCAACGTGGCCGCGCTGGTTTGGTATCTGGTGCTGGTGAGCAACCTGCACACACGGCTTGGCCGCGTGGAGCAGCAGGCCACATCCTGGAAAGTGGTCCTGGCCGGATTCCATTACTTAAGCCGCTCGTCTTTGCTGCTGGGAGCGATCTCTCTGGACCTGTTTGTAATGCTGCTGGGCGGAGCGGTGGCGCTGATGCCGATCTTCGCTCTGGAGATCCTCCATGCGGGCCCAACCGGGTTGGGAATGCTGCGGGCGGCTCCGGCGGTGGGTTCGGTGGTGATGTCGCTGGTGCTGGCCCGGTTTCCGCTTCATCGCCGCGCCGGCCGCAGCTTGTTCATTGCGGTGGCTTTCTTCGGCGTGGCTACAGTAGTCTTCGGTGTCTCGCGCAGCATGTGGATTTCGCTGGCGGCGCTTGCCATCTCCGGCGCAGCGGATTCGGTCAGCGTCGTCATTCGTGGCAGCCTGGTGCAACTGGCCACTCCGCCAGAGATGCGCGGACGGGTCAGCGCCGTGAACTCTCTGTTTATCGGCGCCTCAAACGAACTCGGCGCGTTTGAGAGCGGGCTCACCGCGCAGTGGTGGGGAGCTGTCCGCGCCACCATTTTGGGTGGACTCGGCGCATTGGCGGTTGCCGGACTGTGGGCAACTCTCTTCCCCGGCTTGCGCCATGCCGACGAATTGACCGCCGAGGCCATGCTGGCGCAAGCTGCGCCGCAAGAAACCCTGCCCACTCTATAGGAATGAAATCCGGCAGCTCCGCAGTTGCGTGACAGGCTTTCACTCAGGGCTGCGGTTTGGGTTCCGGCAGCGGCTCTGGCGTTGCGGCGGTTTTGAAGTTGATGACGTGATAGACAGCCGGCTCAGTGCCGACATTCTTCAGTCCGTGAAGCTGATTCGACCCGTTAAAGATGACAGAGCCGGGTCCGACGCGCTTCCACTCGCCGTTCGACAGGGCTTCCACAGTGCCCTTCTGGATGATGATCATCTCCTCGTTCGGATGGCGATGGGGTGGATGCGGCATTTGTCCTGGGTTGAGTGTGGTTACATGCACCTCGAGGTTTTGGAGGGTTGCGGTCGGTGTGCTGAAAAAAGAGCGCACGGACCCAACGGCGGTGGGCTTGGCGGGGATGGCATTCCAGTCGAAGACGGCGGAGCCCATGACAGGCTTCGCGTCTGCCAGGGCGAATGCTCCAGCTGTCGCGGTAACGGCAATCAAAGCTACGAATACGTCTCTGCGGGTAATCATGGTTTCCATTCTCTGCCCTCAATAGAGGGCGGGTCGAAGATATTTATAGCCATCCCAGTTGTTTCTGGCAAGCATGCCCTGCGAGAATTAGCCGTTGGAAACCCGATACGGAGAATACGTGAAGATCTGGAAGGTATGGCTCATTTCTACCCTGCTCACCTTAACCATTGGCGGCATCTACCTGCTATCTGTATGGAAACATCGGCAGGATCCCGGCGTTATTGGCCGCAACGATGCGAACCAGACCATGAGCGAAGACGACCTGGCTGTGGTGCGCACCTTGTCGCCTGCACATTTTGAAGACCTGAAGCAGTTGGAAGGCACGACCGTTTGGATGAAGAACGGCTACACCATGTCCTACTTTGCTTTCACTGCGGGGCATGTGGACTTTAACAAGCGGGCAGGACTGATTCCCCCGGCCCAGCGGTTAGAGGTGAAGAAGATTGTGAAGGCGGTGACGCCCATGAACGTGGATGATGGCATGGGATATGGCAGCCGCCAGGTTTTCGCGGTGTTCGCACTGCCCGGAGGCAATGATTTGTTCGCCACGCCTATCGGTGCGGTTCAGGACGATCAAGAGTCTTACTATCCCGACCTGCTGTTCTTTTACGACGACCCGCATGGGATCTACGACCACTGGCCCAAGGATGTGTGGACTGCAATCGACGCCCATCAGGTGAAGCCGGGGATGAGCGAGTTACAGACCCGTTTGGCGATCGGACAGAAGACTCAGGCGAACGGCTCAGAGGTGGGCGAGCGAACCGTGACTTATGACCAGGACGGCAAGCACTGGACGGTTACTTTTGAAAACAACAGGGCAACAACGATCAAGAGCGAATAGAGCAGGCAGTTCCCCGAAATCTCAACTGACAGCAATCCCCAAAAAGAAAACGGGTGGCAGCCCAGCGATAAGGGCGGCCACCCGAAAGTGAAACTTTGCTCGAAAAGTCAGGAGACAAAATTCAGAGGACATCCACAGAGTATCTGCAGACGCATGGCGTGTCTTGAGACCTTTGACGGAGGATTCTATCCATCTATAGGTGGACGGTTACACCGGTCTTTGTGAGGTACTCTGATTCCATCCAACGGCGGAGTGGGTCCGGGGCGCATTCCAGGGCCGAGGCAGTTTTGCTAGCCTGAGACGGCAAAAAACGCTCGTTTGGCGACCACGGAGCGCAGCAGGGTATCGCTCCAGTCTTACCAATTATTGTAGATATGCGCAGTTTTTTGCGTAGGTGGAGTTGTCAGAGGGAAGATTCGTCCGCTCCGTGGTCCATCATCATGCCAAGTCGAAGAGTTTTGAGAAACAGGCCGGGAGGTGCTCGCCAATCTGGCTTTGGTGGAATTGTGTGCGGATGGTCGAAAATGCATGCCCTCAGGGGCTCAAGCCAAGCCCTTTCGGGGCTATGAAGCTATTACTTCAGAAGAAAATCTCCGCAGTCTTTACGGCCACATGGCTGCTGGGGTGCGCGCTCGCCGGCCATGGGCTGGAGCCGACGACGACGCTGGCCAACTACAGCCGTCAGGCATGGGTGATGGAGAACGGGCTGCCGCAGAACACGGTGCAGGCGCTGGTGCAGACCGGGGATGGGTTTGTGTGGCTGGGCACCGAGGTGGGGCTGGTTCGCTTCGACGGGAATCGGTTCCAGGTCTTCGATCGTAACTCGACACCGGCGCTGCCGGGGAACGATATCCGGTGTTTGCTCGTGACCGTGGACAGAGCGCTCTGGATTGGAACCAGCGAGGGGCTGGCACGGTGGAAAGACGGTACTGTGACGGCGTTCTCGACAAAAGATGGGCTGCCGGGGAACGGAATCCGGGCGCTGGTGGAAACGAGCGACGGGGTTCTTTGGGTGTGGACGGATGGAGGATTGGCGCAGCTCAACGGCGCAGATCATTTTATTGACGCCACGGGCGCGACGGGGCTACCGGCCAGCTCGATTACCGCAGTGACAACGGACGGCGTGGGCAGGTTGTGGGTGACGACGCATGAAAGCGCGGTCAGCTACTTGCTGGGCCGCTGGGCTAAGCCCGTTCCGCAGGAACAGATCGAAGCCGTGTTTCCCAAAGATGGCGCGCTGTTCATCCGGGCCTTCAAGGGTGGAGCCGCAGTAGCCACCGCAGGGGCGGCGGAAATCCTGCGCCGAGGCACGGTCATCGCGAAGCTAACAGAAGGTAAGGAACTCCCCGGAAGCCGGATCCAGACCATGTTTCAGGATCATGATGGCAACTTCTGGTTCGGCACCAATGGGGGACTTGCGCGGTGGAGCGACGGGAAGGTGCAACTGCTGCCCATGACCGATCCGCTGGCCACGGCTTCTGTGCTCTCGCTGATGGAAGACCGCGAGGGGAATCTGTGGGTGGGGACCGAGACGGGCGGGCTGCACATCCTGCGCGATCAGCGCTTCCGCACCATCGGCGCGCGGGAGGGATTGACCTCCGATGCGACGACCACGGTGGTGGAGGGCGCGGCGGGGAAGCTATGGGTGGGAACAAGCGGGGGCGGGCTGAATGCTCTTCGGCGGAGTGGAGTCAGCGCGGGCGAAGCGAACATCTACTCAGTGCGCGACGTGCTGTTGAGCGACGTGATTTTGTCTTTGGCCACAGCGCCCGATGGCAACCTCTGGGTGGGCACACCGGACGGGTTGAACCGGATTCGGGGGAGCGCGGTCGATTCGTTCACCTCGGCCGATGGTTTACCGGACGACTTCATCCGTTCGTTGCTGGCGGACGCCGATGGATCGCTGTGGATCGGGACGCGGCGCGGACTGACACACTGGACCAACCCTGGGAGGGGAATTGCGAGCGCGAAGATGGAGACCTTTACCCAGGCCAACGGGCTGGGCAGCGATCTGGTGGGGGCAATGGCACGCGACTCGCATGGCGACCTGTGGGTGGCCACCTTTGCCGGCCTCTCGCGGCTGCATAACGGCAAGATATTGAATTACACGACGGCCAACGGGCTCTCCAGCAACGTGGTCACGGCCCTGCTGGCTCGCAGCGACGGGACGCTGCTGATCGGCACGCAGGAACACGGCTGGAATCTGTGGGACGGGCAGAAGTTTTCCGCTGCGGCACACAACGGGCTGGACAGGACCACGATCCACTCCATTCTGGAGGATGGAAGCAATCATCTGTGGTTTGCGACGGACAACGGGATTGCGCGCTGCGACCGCGACATGAAGGGAGGCTGCTCGCATTGGATCGAGTTTGGCGCCGCCGATGGCCTGCGCAGCCGGGAGACGGCCACGAACAGCCACCCTTCGGCATGGCGCACACTCGACGGACACCTCTGGTTCGCCACGCCGAAGGGGCTGGTGGAGGTGGACCCGGCGCACTTCCCGATCAATGAGATTCCGCCTCCGGTGGCGCTGGAGCGGTTTGCCGTGGATGACATCGACCAACCACTGCGTGGGGCAGCCTTTTCCGTACCAGTTCAAGCGGGGCATGTACACTTCCAGTTCGATTACGCGGGGCTGAGTTTTACCGCGCCGCAGAAGGTGCGCTACCGGTACATGCTGGAGGGTTTCGACCGGGACTGGACCGAAGCTGGGGCGCGGCGCACCGCCTACTACACCAATATTCCGCCGGGACGGTACACCTTTCGCGTGCAGGCGGCGAACAACGATGGGCTTTGGAACATCGAAGGCGCGGCGCTGACCTTTGAGCTGCGCCCGCATTTTTACCAGACCTTATGGTTCTATGCGTTGCTGCCGGCGGTGACCGCGGGAATCGTGGTGGCACTGCTGAGGCTTCGGCTAAGACGGGCTGAGGGGGAGTTCCGCGCGGTGCTGGGTGAGCGGAGCCGCATTGCGCGCGAGATTCACGACACACTGGCGCAGGGCTATGTGGGCATCAGCGTGCAGTTGGAGGTGCTGGCCGAGCTGCTACGCATGAGCAAGGTGGATGCCGCGGCCAAGCACCTGGACCTGACCCGCGGCTATGTGCGCGAGGGGCTTGCCGATGCGCGGCAGTCGATATGGGCTCTGCGCTCGCAGGACTCTGGCGAGACGACGCTTCCTGTGCGGCTGCGGCGCATGGTTGAAGCGGAGCATGGGCATGGGTTAGAGGCGAGCTTCAGCATCTTTGGCGCTTATCGGCCGCTGCCTGCGGGCACGGAGCGCGAAATCCTGCGCGTGGCCCAGGAAGCCATCCATAATGTGAAGAAGCACGCCGGCGCCAAGCAACTCACTGTTCAATTGGATTACGGAGCGGCGGCGATTGCGTTGGAAGTGAGAGACGACGGGCGTGGATTTGCTGCTGAAGCGAAGCCTGAATCGCCGCCGGGGCACTTTGGATTGACCGGGATGCGTGAGCGGGCGGTGGCTATTGGCGGGATATTGGAAGTGACCAGCAAGCCGGATGCGGGAACCACGGTACGGCTGCAAGTGGCGGCAGCGCGAGAGGCACGAGAGCAGACGAAGGAGAAACAGTGACCAAGGAATCGATTCGCGTGCTGGTTGTTGAGGACCACCACGTTGTGCGCCAGGGGCTGGTTGCGTTGCTGAACGTGGTAGACGGCCTGGAAGTGGTGGGCGAAGCAGCGGACGGCGTGGAAGCGATTGCGCAGTTTCGCAAGCACCAGCCGGACATCACGCTGATGGATCTGCGGCTGCCGCGCATGAGCGGCGTAGACGTGATTGAGCGTATCCGCATGGAGACGCCGCAGGCCCGGGTGATTGTGCTCACTACCTACGATGGCGACGAGGACATTTATCGCGCGCTGCAAGCGGGAGCGCGAGCATATCTGCTGAAGGGCATGACGAGCGAAGAGCTGATTGCGACCATTCGAACGGTGCATGCGGGCAAGTCGCACATTCCGGCCGCAATTGCCGAGCGGCTGGCCGAGCGCATGGGCACGGAGGAACTGACGCCGCGCGAGTTCGATGTGCTTGAGCAGATCGTGCATGGCAAGAGCAACAAGGAGATCGGAACCGAGCTGGAAATCTCAGAGGCTACGGTGAAGACACACATCAACAGCTTACTGAGCAAGCTGGGCGTGACGGACCGGACACAGGCTGCAACGGCAGCGATCCAGCGCGGCCTTGTGACTCTCGAATCCCTGAGAAAGCCGAAATCATGAAAAGAAGACTGATTGAAACTGCGATTTTGTGCGGATTGATTCTGCTCCTTATTTGTCCGCTTTCGCATGCGCAGAAGACAGCCTGGCGGCAGGCAACGGACGCGGAGCTGGCGTCGCTGCTGCCGGCGCGGGCGCCCGTGGAGAAAGAGCACATCGAAACGGAGATGCGCACTGCCTCGGGCATCGTGAACAGCCGCGGGCATTTCATTGCGGGAGTGGTGCTGCTGACTGCCGGGTACTCAGCGGACGGCAAGTATTCGCACTATCTGATTGTGCAGACGCCGATCCGTGTGGGCGGAATCTTGCTCAAGCCCGGCGACTATGCTTTTGGATGGGCGCGGGCGCAGGCGGGCGATGCGCTGAGCGTGCACTTTCACGAGGCGGCAACGGGCACACTGGTCGGTACAACGGATGCGCACCGGCTGGCTGGGTCGAGCCGGGTGGAGAGCCTGCACATCTGGCCGCCGGGCGACAAGGCGCTGATTCAGATTGGAAGGTTTGGGATTCCGTATGAACTGGGCGAAGAGTAAGGGCCTCGCCCATGCTCCCACGTCTTATTTTTGAGCCGTTTGCGCCAGTTTCTGCGCGTCAGACGCTGTTGGGTTGACTTGCGCGTTGAGGTAGTCGGTCAGGTCGTCCATGTCTTGCTTGGTGCCGACCACTGGCGGCATGAAGCGGCGGTAGGGCGAGTCGGGCTTGTACTCGTGGAGCATGGTGATGAAGTTGCCAATGTTGGTGCGGTCGCGGCCGGCGAGCAATTCCTTGAGCGGGCGGTAACCGGCGAGCGTGTGGCAGGAGCCGCACTCACCACGGAAGATGGCTTCGCCTCGGGAGTAACTGTCATCGGGATCGATCTCCACGGTGTAGCCCGGCGGCACAAGCTTATCAAACACCACGGGCGGCCCTTTCCATACCCAGTTTGAATGCGCCAGATAGCCTTCGCGATTGATGCGGTCTACATAGGGAACGCGCACGCCGTTCGAGTACATCCAGCGGCCGATGACGTAGGGCTTGCGCAGCATCTCACGGGAGTACTCGCCCGCGCCGGTAGCCATCAAGGCCAGCAGCAGCACGGCGGCGGCGTGGGAGAGATTGAACTCCACAGGGTTGCGATAGGCCAGATAATAGGCCACGCCCACGATAGTGGCCGAGGTGACAATGATGACCAGCGCCATGCGAGTGACGGTGGAGAAGGTGCCGGCGTTGATGGTGTCGATGCCCAAAGTCAGCAAGGCCTGCTGCGATGCGGGAACCATCATGTAGTACCAGATCATGAGGAAGGGCATGGCCACAAAGGTAGGCAACAGCCACTTGACGCTCCACTTGACGAGGCTGGTTTTGAGAGCGGGCTGCTTGTCGCCGTCGATGCGGCTGGCGCTGATGAGCGCCCAGACGCCGGCCAGCGATGCGCATACGCAACAGCGGAGAAAGAGGCTGGGCCAGTATGTCGGGTTGAAGAAGGCATTCCAGAACTTGCTGGCTTCGTGACCGGTTCCGGCGACGGCAAGCCAGGTGTCGCCGGGCGTAAGCATGAAGGAGAGAATGCCGTTGATGATGATGAGTGTGCAGACCGATGCGCCGGCATAAACCCAGCCTACGGTCAGGTGCAGCTTGGCGTCGATGCGGTTCCAGGTGTAGTAGTAGACCGCCGCGGTGGCGAGCTCGACGAGGAAGAAGACCCACTCGATGGCCCAGCCGAAGACAAAATTATGAACGAGCGTGCTGGTGGCCTCGGGATGGGTAAGACCGATGGCAAACCAGATGCCGACGCCGGAGACAGTGCCGAAGACGCCAGTGAGGATGAGGAAGAACTTCGAGTAGCTGACAAGCTGCGCGAGCCACGCTGAACGCATCGCGGGGTCGGTCATACGCTGAGCCTTGCGCTCTGCCAGGGGCAGATAGAGTCCACCGCCGACGGCAAACTGCGAGATCATGACGTGGAAGATGGCGATCATGCCGATCACCCAGCCCGAACCGATATAAGGAATGTCCCAGAATGGATAGTTCATGTTTAACTCCAGTGAACAGTGAGCAGTGGACAGTGAACAGCAAACCGCGGCTGTCTGCTCATGTCTTCAGCTTTCCTAGAATTGCGAAGATCATTTTGCCGATTTCATGTGACAGGCTTTCGGCATCGTTGAGGAGTTGCAAATTTCCCAGCCCAAGCCTCCGTGCAATTTCCAATTGCGTCTGTAATTCACAATTTGAACCTCGTGCGATACCGAGGAACTGCCGAAACTCGCGCGTGTTTAGCCTTCCCTGGCCTTCGGCGATGTTGCTTGGGATCGAAACGGCAGATCGTCGCAACTGACTCGTGAGCCCAAACGCTTCTTCGCGCGGGAAGCTCTGCGTGATGCGATAAACGACCACAGTCAGTTCCATTGACTTTTGCCAGACCTGCAGATCGCGAAAGGACTGAACTCTCGAGCTGGTCATCGCACTACCCACTATGCACCGTCCACTGTTCACTGCTCACTGCTCACTGTCCACCGCTCACTGTCCACCGCCTCACCGAATCGTCCAGTAACCGATGACGGTGGTGGCCAGCAGCGCGAAGATCGCCATCAGGCCAAAGTAGTGCGCGGCTCGGGCGCGCTGGCCGGATTCCTTCTTGATGTCGTAGAAGGGAATCAGAATCCAAAGCCCGATGCCGAGAGTAAAAAGAAGAATTCCCGCGATCTCGCCTGGTTCGCCTTGCAGGAACTTGATCATTCCCAGCAGCTTGAGCATCTCGAAGGGGCTCATGAAGTACCACTCGGGATGAATGCCGATGGGCGCGGGCGCCAGCGAGTCGAATTGCTTGCCCAGCGACCAGGGAAAGACGGACGCGAGAAGCGCAAGAATGTTGAGGGAGATGAGCCACATGGCCAGATCTTTGCGCAGGAAGTTGGGCATAAAGGGCATGCTCTTGCGCTCAGAGGGCGTCAGGGCTTCAACGCTGGGCGGCGCGGCGTTTCCATGACGCTGCACCAGCCACAGGTGAAAGGCGAGCAGCGGCAGGAACAGGGCGGGCAGCACCACAACGTGAAGGGCAAAGAAGCGCTGGACGGTGAACTCGCCCACCTCTGGACCGCCGCGCAGCATGTTGGCGACAGCGGGACCGAGCCAGGGAATGGCCGCGGGAATCTCCAGGCCGACCTTGGTGGCAAAGTAGCTGAGTTCGTCCATGGGCAGCAAGTAGCCAGAGAATCCGAAGACCGAAGCAATGCCCAGCAGAGCCATACCGCTGAGCCATCCAAACTCACGCGGCTTGCGATAGGCCTTCATGAAGTAGACCGAGAACATATGGACGAGGATGGAAAAGATCATCAGGTTGGCAGACCATGCATGGGCAGAGCGGATCAGCCAGCCGAAATGCATTACGAATGTGATCTGGCGGACCGACTCGTATGCTTCCGCTCCGGGCCGGTAATAGACCAGCAAAAGCACGCCGGTAAAGCATTGGACCAGGAAGAGGAAGAGCGAAATTCCGCCCCAGTAATACCAGAAAGACTGAGGGTGGACGGGGACGGTCTTGTGGCGCGCGAAGGCGGCCAGTTCGCTGAGGCCCAGCCGCTCGTCCACCCAGTCGTAAACGCTGCTCGTGATGTTCTTTGCAGTCATGCTTCTATCCTTTGGTAGCGATCGTTCCTTTTCCGGCTCAGCGGCAAAGCCATCCGCCATCCACAACGAGGATGTGGCCATGCAGATAGCTGCCCGCGTCGGAGGCGAGAAGCACCGCCGCGCCAGCCAGGTCTGAAGGCAAGCCCCATCTTCCGGCGGGAATCCGGGCGAGAATGGCGGCGGAGCGTTCGGGATCGGCGCGCAGAGCCGTCGTGTTGTCGGTGGCCATGTAGCCGGGAGCAATAGCGTTGACGTTGATGCCTTTGGCGGCCCACTCATTGGCCAGCGCCTTGGTCAGTTGCGCGACCGCGCCCTTGGCCGCGGCATAACCGGGAACTAGAATGCCGCCCTGGAATGCCAGCAGAGAGGCTGTGTTGATGATCTTGCCATGGCCCTGCGCCAGCATGAGCCTACCCGCGTACTGGCTGAGGAACCACACGGCGTTGAGGTTGGTATTGATGACGGTGTTCCAGAACTCCTCAGAGTGCTCAACCGCGGGAGCGCGGCGGATGGTGCCCGCATTGTTCACAAGAATGTCCATGGAACCAAAAGTCGAAACCGTGTCGTCCACCAACATGCGTCCGATCGCCTTGTCGCAGACATCGCCCGACCGGCAGATGTACTTCGCGCCCGTCTTCTCCACTTCCTCGATGGTCGAGTCCAGTACCTTGTCGTAGTTGTGCAGAGTGACATTGGCGCCGGCCTGGGCAAAGGCGATAGCCATGCCAGCTCCCAGACCCTGGCCCGAACCGGTAACCAAAGCGTTCTTACCCTTGAGGCTGAAGAGATCGAGGATTCCCATGGACTTGCTCCTTTTGAACGAAAGAAAACGTTCAGTGAGGTGAAACGGCTAACTGCGCGAAACTTCTACGCCGGCTTCGCCCGGGGTTACTTTGAAGAGTTTGAGCGGCTTGGGCGGCGGGCCGCTGACGTTGGCGCCTGTGTAGGGGTTGTAAACGCCGCCGTGACAGGCGCAATGGATGCGGTCGGCCTGCGGCTCGTATTGCACCGTGCAGCCGAGATGCGTGCAGACGGCAGTCAAGGCAATCCAGCGTCCGTCTTCGTGGTGGATCAGCATGGCCGGAGCGGTGCCGAACTTGAACATGAGCACCGAGCCGAGAGGAAGCTTTTGCGCGTCCTTGAGCGTGACCTCGGTGACAGCCGTGGCGGAGAGCGCCATCTCTTCCGGCGAGGCCAGATAGCGGTAGATGGGATAGGCCAGGGCAGCGGTATAGCACAGGCCCGCGAAGCCGGCGGCACCGAGGAATAAGCGGCGCGTCCATTTCTCACCGGGCGTCTCTGGTTCCAGGGCTTGGTAGGGGATGATCGTCTCTTCGCTCATAGCAATCTCTGCGCGGGAGTTATGCCGCACCCTCCATCGTTTTTTGTGCGCGCGCCACCACCGACACGAGCCACCCAATCACGCCCAGCCCAGCGACAAAGAGGACCAGAAAGAGTCCCACGACGCTCCAGTTGGTCACCACCGCGCGGTCCCACACGTCGTACCCTTTGCTGAGCAGGGTCAGGTCGCGCACACCGTCGCGATAAACGGTGAACATGATCTCAATGAGTACGGCCAGCAGAACAGCGGCCCAGGCCAGCAAGCTGGCTGAGACTTTACCAAACGCGGCAACGACGCCCAGCAGAACCGCGATCGCGACCAGGGCCAGCCAGCCATATCCGGCAAAACCTGCAAACTTGTAAAGCGGGTAGGAGGCATAGCCGGCGAGTCCGGCTTTGACTGCAGCCGGCTGCACGCTGGCCGCCCAAATTCCGGCCAGCAAATAGACGACGCCGAATCCAGCGGACATCTTGCCGCCGAGGCAGGCCAGAAACTTCTTCTCATCCTCTGTGAATGTGCTGCGGCCAGCGAGGTACACCAACCACAATCCGCCGATGAAGAGGCCGCCAGCCATCATGGTCAGCCAGCGCGGCTCCAGAGTGGGGTCGCCCGTGGGCAGATAAGCTCCGGCGGCGGAGGCCGAGTACATATCGCGCCAGACCTCGGGGCGCAGCATCAGCGTCATATTGGTTGAGAGCAGGCGAGCAATGAAGCCAGTGAGCAACCATGCGCTCAGGCCAGCCCACCAGGCCTGCTTGCCTGCCTCAAGGCGCGCTGAAAACTGGTAGAGCAGCCAGTAGGCCAGCATGAGGAGGCCGATAATCGAGATCCAATAGAGGCCGATAAGCACGCTGCTGGTATAGAGCGCGCGGCCATAGAGCACCTGGGCAAAGAGCAGCGGCGGCACGGCCAGATTGATGACAAAAGTCATGACAACGGTGAGCCGGCGGGCCAGGGCTCCCGCGGTAACCAGCGCGAGCGGAGAACTGCGGAAGAGACTGAGCAGAACCGCAAGCAGCAGCCCGCCGAGCAGCATTTCAACAGCGACAAAATGCAGCGACAGCGTAACGATATGCAGCAGCTTGAAGAGCCATATCGGAGCCGGCAAAGGGATGGGATCGACAGCGGGGTATGGGTACATGACGCTCCTGTAAGTTGGGAGGCAACTCAGAGTCTAGCGGCGCGTGGGAAAGGCGGATGTGACGGGCCTCACTTTCAATTTTCTGAAAACTGCTCCGGAGCCTTACCGGACTGGCTGCGCCGGGAGAGCCGATGCACTACGATGGCTTCATGGGAGCGCTGCTCGACATTCGCGAGTTGCAGATTCGATTTGGAGCGGTGGAGGCGGTGCGGGGCATCAGCCTGCAGCTTGCCGAGGGCGAGGTGCTGGGGCTGGTGGGTGAGTCGGGGTCCGGCAAGAGCGCAACGGCTCTTGCAATTCTGGGATTGCTGGGGCCGGTGGCGCGTGTTGAGGGGCAGATTCTCTGGCGGGGCGCTGGGAGCGAAGCCGATCTTCTGCGGCTGCCGGAGAGCGCACTGCGGCGATTGCGGGGCCGGGAGATCGCCATGATCTTCCAGGAGCCGATGACGGCGCTGAATCCGGTGATGACGATTGGCCGCCAGGTGGCCGAGGGAGCCGAGGCGCATTTCCCCTCGTGGACTGGACGCGAGGCAAAGCGAAAGGCTATTGCCGCGCTGGAAGCGGTGGCGATTCCCGAGGCGTCGCGTCGCTACGGGGACTATCCGCACCAGTTTTCCGGCGGGCAGCGGCAGCGCATTCTCATTGCCATGGCGCTCATCAACCGGCCCCGGCTGCTGATTGCCGACGAACCAACGACGGCGCTGGACGTGACGGTGCAGGCGCAGGTGCTGGAGCTGCTCAGGGATTTGCAAAGGCAGCATGGGCTGGCCATGCTCTTCATCTCGCACGATCTGGCCGTAGTAGGCCAGGTTGCCAGCCGCGTTGCTGTGATGCGCGCCGGTCAGGTGGTGGAGACGGGGGCTTGCAGACAGCTGCTTACAAATCCAGAGCACCCTTATACAAAGAGCTTGTTGGCGGCCGTGCCCACGCTGCGCACGGATCGGAGCAGACCGCTGGCGATGGTGGGCGGTTCGCCGACGGAAGGCAGACCCGCATGCGCGTGATCGTCATTGGTTACGAAGCGAATCTGGGAGATTGATCTGAAGTTTCCGGGCAGGCATAGCGGCTGGCAAAGGCAGAGGGATAGATCCCCTGGAAACACGCGTGCCGCCCCTCGGCGAACCGGGGGCGGCAGTGGGCTGTGGCTTAAACCGAGGCTACTCGGCTGCTGCTACCGCAGCAGGCTCAGTGGCCGGGGCGTCGGTGGTGGCTTCGCCCACGACGATGACCTTCACATGCGCGGTGACATCGCGGTATACCTTGATGGGGATAAAAAAGTCGCCGATGCTCTTGAGAGGCTCAGCCAACTGAATCTTGCGGCGATCGATCTCGAAGCCTTTGGAGGTAAGTTCGGCGGCGATATCTCCCGATGTGACCGAGCCAAAGAGGTGGCCGGCCTCGCCCGACTTGCGGGTAAAGGTGAGCACCATCGGCTCGAGCAGAGACACCAGCACCTCGGCCTGAGCCTTCTCAGTGACGGCGCGCCGTGCAGAGGCAGTCTTCATCTGCTCAATGACGGTCTTGTTGGCCTCCGTTGCCTGCATCGCCAGCTTGCGGGGCAGCAGAAAATTGCGTCCATAGCCATCTGCGACCTTTACCACGTCTCCGCGATGGCCCAGATTGACTACGTCTTCTTTCAAAATGACTTCCATGGCTAACTCTCCAGTGTTACGAACGGCGAGGCCGTCTGCGGCCTTGCCTTCTCGACAGCGACGTCAGCCCTTGGCTGCGCCGCGCAGAATTCTCAAACGGCAACCCGAATATCGCTGCCTGCCGGCTTGCATTCGATGCAGGCCGCTTCTCCTTGAAGAAGATGCGACCAGAGCGAACAAAAGCAGCAAGGAGCGGCGGCTGGGGCCGACAACTTAGTGCCGCGTTGCAAACGGCAGCAGGGCGATGTTCCTGGCCTGCTTGATGGCGCGGGTCAGGCGGCGCTGGTGCGTGGTGCATACACCGGTGAGCCGCCGGGGCACGATCTTGCCGCGCTCGGCCACAAACCCTTGCAGCAGACGGACATCGCGGTAGGGGATCGCATCGATCTTCTCGGTGCAGAACTTGCAGACCTTTTTGCGGCGGAAGAACTTTCCGCGGCCGCCGGGTCCGGCAGAGGGCCTTGCGCCGGGTCCGCCCGCTGGCCGGCCGCCAGGGCGATGCCCTCCGCCGGAGCTGTGTCCAGAGCCGGCGTTGGGGCCAGAGCCGAAACTGGGGCCAGAACTGGAATCCGAACCGGATGAGGCCTGGGGTGTTGTTGCGCCCGTCTCGGGCGCCTTTCCTTGGGTTTCATCAGCCATTGTGTTTCCTCTTCACTCTCTTGGGTTCGGGCAGCCGCCTTGGGGGCGCGCCGAAACACTGGATCGGGCCGGAGCCGGTTGCCCTCAAACGGGACCAGCGGCGGCAATTCGGGACAAGTGCTCTAGACGGCGGCCTGAACCGGCTCTGCGGCTTTAACGGCAACTGGAGCAGGGGCTGCCGCCGGAGCGGAAGGAGCTGCAACCGGGGCTGCGTGAGCCGCTGGGACCGCGCTGCGGCGGACGCCGCGCAGGGCCTTGACCTTGGCCAAACGCTTCTCTTCCTCGTCGATGCGCACGGTGATGAACTTGATCACCGGCTCGGTGACGCGCAGACGGCGCTCCAACTCCAGCACCACAGGGCCGTTGGCTTCAATGGTGAGCAGAACGTAGTTGCCATCGTTAAACTTGCGCACCATGTAGGCGAGCTTGCGCCGCCCCATCTTTTCGACAGTCTTGACCACGCCGCCGCCACCCGTGACGGTAGCGGAAAAGCCGGCGATCAGCTTGTCGACATCTTCTTCGGCCGCATCGGGCCGAACAATGAACATCACCTCATACACACGAACCATCTCAAATTCCTTTTCCGCTGGATGGCCGGGGTCGATCCCCGGCTTCCAACCTTGCACTTCAGCCTTGCTTGCCAACATCGCTTACTCACTTCTCGTTCAAGCCTTCTTGCTTTTCCGCCGGGCGATTGTTACTCGCGGCGGTTGAACTCATTCATCGCGGCTGCCGGTCCATCTTCAAGGATGCGCCGCACAGCCTTTGCCACCCGGTCCAGCACCTCGTCCACAACCGCCAAATCCGCCTTGCGCATCGGCGAGAGCAGATAATCTCTTCCTGGCCGCCTGCCGCCTGCCGCAATGGCCTCGGGCGGAAGATCGAGCCCTACACCGATGCGAAGGCGCAACCACTCCTGGTTTCCTAGGGCGCCGGTCACGCTGCGGGCTCCGTTGTGGCCCGCCGGCGAACCGCGCTCCCTGATCTTGAAGGTACCCAGCGTCAGGTCCAGCTCGTCGTGGATGACGAGCAGATCCTTGGCAGGGTCCGCCTCAAACTCGCGAACCAGAGCAGCCACTGCCAGCCCGCTCAGGTTCATAAAGGTCTCCGGCTTGGCCAGGACCACGTCGCGCCCTGCCATGCGGCAGGTTGCGGTGACGGCCCGGCAGCGCCGGTTTTGGACCACAACGCCCTCTTGCTGGGCGATGCGGTCGATGGCCATGAATCCCGCGTTATGCGGGGTCCACAGATACTCTGGGCCGGGATTGCCCAGCCCCACCACGAGGAAGGGGCTGCGGCGTCCGGCGGATTCCGTCTCCACGGCCAAGGCTTACTTCTTGGCTGCGGGCTTCTTGGCGTCGGCAGCCTTTGCTGCCTCTTCCGGCTTGCCCTTCTTGGCCACTTCGGGCTCGGCAGCGGTAGCTGCTGCCGCAGCGGCAGCGGCCACTTCGGCCTCGGCAGCGGTGGGAGCTTCCTCGCGAATCGAGACCACGTGCGCCACGGTCGCATCCTCGGCATTCAGGTACTTGATGGCATCCGAGTGGGGCAGGTCGCTAACGCGCAACGTATCGTAGAGAGCCAGGTTGCTGATATCCACCGCAATGCTGGCGGGGATGTCCGCAGGCAGGCACTCGATTTCGACTTCGCGCAACACCTGATCCAAAATGCCGCCCGAGGTCTTTACGCCCACCGGTATGCCCAGCAGCTTGACGCGTACCTTGACGTGGAGGGCCTTGTCCAGGGCGATGCGCTTGAGGTCAATGTGGATCAACCGATCGTTGATCGGCTCGCGCTGCCAGTCAACGATCATCGCTTTGGCGCCCGGCAGGCCGGCGACTTCGACGTCGAAAATCGTATTATGGCCTGTCTCTGAAAACAGGATCCGGGAAATCTGCTTGGGCTCCACCTCGATGGCCACCGGGTCGTGCCCGGAACCATACAATACGGCGGGAATCTTGCCGGCAACACGCACACGGCGCGCGGCGTTCTTTGTGAACTTGCCCACACGGGGATTGGCTACGACAACTTCAGGCATTCGTTCTCTCATTTCCTTTTTTCGGGCACGGGCTGCTTTGAGGTCCGCTCCCTTTGTTGGGCCAGAGATCAGGGGTCAGAGATCAGGGATCAGAAAAACTGCTTGCTGATCCCTGCCCACTGTCTGCCGGCGACTGGCGATTTTGTGATCGATCCGGGTCACTGATCTCTGATCTCTGACCCCTGATCTCTTACGAAAACAGCGTACTCACGCTGGTTTCCATGTGAATGCTCTCGATGGCCGCGCCCAGCAGGCCGGCGATGGAGAGCACTTTGATCTTGGATAACTTTTGCGCCGCTTCGCGCAGAGGAATGGTGTTGGTGACCACCAACTGTTCCAAACGCGAGTTGGCAATGCGATCAATTGCCGGGCCCGAAAGCACGGCATGGCTGGCGCAGGCATAGACGGTCGCCGCGCCGGTGGCGTACAGGGCATCCACGGTCTTTACCAGGGTGCCGGCCGTATCGACCATGTCGTCCAGAATGAGGCAGGTCTTGCCGTTCACATCGCCGATGACGTTCATGACCTCGGCGACATTGATATCGGTGCGGCGCTTGTCTACGATGGCCAATGGCGCCCCGATCTTCTGCGCGAAGAAACGCGCACGCTCCACACCGCCGGCGTCTGGAGAGACCACCATCAGGTTGGGCAGGTGGAGTTCGCGGAAGTAGCTCACCAGCACAGGGCTGGCATAGAGGTGATCGACGGGAATGTTGAAGAAGCCCTGTATCTGGGCCGCGTGCAGATCGACAAAGAGGGCGCGGTTGGCGCCGGCGGTGTGGAGCAAGTCGGCAACGAGCTTGGCGGTGATGGCAACGCGGGGCTTGTCTTTGCGATCCTGGCGGGCGTAGCCGTAATACGGCACAACGACCGTGATCCTAGCCGCCGAGGCCCGCTTGAGCGCATCAATCATCACCAACAGCTCCATCAGGTGCTCGTCCACCGGATAGCAAGTGGGCTGCACCACGAAGACATCCACTCCCCGCACATTCTCGAGCAGTTGGAAGGCGACTTCGCCATCGGCAAATCGCTGGATCTTGGCATCACCCACCTGAACGCCGATGTGGCGGGCTATCTCCTCGCTCAAAGGCCGGTTGGCCGTGCCGCTGAAGAGCTTGAAGCGCTTGTCTTCGCTGAGGTTGCGGGTCCGCTTGCGCTCGGGGGCCGGTTTGGCATCCCTCGCTTTGGCTGCGGGATCGAGGGGAGTCGTCCCCTTGTCGGGCTCCTTCGGAGCTCCGTCCCGCGGCTCGGTTGGCCCGCTTCCTGGCTGTTTGTCTTCCAACGTAACCGTCAACTCTTCCACTTCCATCTCCGTGCACCTCCAAGCTGGTTGGCTTTGGCTGCTTCCCGGGGTCCCTGATTTGAAGAACCTGGCTGGGCGACTAGGATTCGAACCTAGACAAGTGCCTCCAAAGGGCACTGTCCTACCATTAGACGATCGCCCAACTTGCAACCGAAGGTGAGTCTTTCCCACGAATCGGCTGCCTGTCAACTAAGTTATTGCAAAAGCATTTCACGCCAGTAAGCCGTGCGCGGCAAGGTGCGGGTCAAATGACTCGCAACGCCGGCCGACCGCAAACGTTCGCATGCCGCTTCCGCATCTCCGCGGGTCAGGTACAACCCGTAGAGTGCCGAACCGGACCCAGACAGCGAGGCATGGAGGGCTGCCTCCGGTTTGCCCGAAGCCGCAAGAATGCGCTTGATTTCTGCAAGGGAGGGATGCTGGGGAAAGACGACGCGTTCAAAGTCGTTCCTGATCCAGCTACTGATCCCGGTGCGGACAAGCGCGGACTCTACGGGTCCGGCCAGGTCCTCTTCATTCGAGAGGACACCGGAGGAGCCTGCTCCCAACCCACCCCCTGGGATGACTCCCGAAAAGGCGCTGGCATAGGCGCGGCTCAACTCATTCAGTTTAACTGTACTGGCCTCGGCGGTCAAACTCTCCTCAGCGCAGAGCGCATCCCAATCGCGAAAAGCCTGCGGGGTTGAGACGCCTTCTTCCGGTATTGCCACCACGCACCAGACCGGTTCGATATCCGGCAACGGATAGACTTCCTGGCCCCGATCAAGGCCCAGCACCGTGCCCCCAACCAGAAACAGCGGCACATCGGAGCCGACTTCAGCCGCAACCGCCAGCCGCCGCGTGAGCCAGCCTCGAACCGAAATGCCCAGCTCCGCCTCAAGCCCCACCAGCGCCGCCACAGCATTGGCGGAACCTGCGCCCAGGCCGCCCTGTACCGGGAGCCGCTTCTCGATGACGATCTCGACCTCGGCGGAGAGATCCAGGGCCGCCAGCGCAAGCAAAACCATCTTCCAGGCAGTGTTGCGGGCGTCCGTGGGCACGCGGTTGTCGTTCGAGGTGAGAGAGACGCATGTAGCCGTCGTACGCCGGGCTTTCACCGTTACCGTGTCGTGCAATTCGAGCGTCTGATACACGGTGGCCAGCGCATGGTAGCCGTCGGCTCGTGGTGCGCCGATGTGCAGGCCAAGGTTGATCTTTGCGTGCGAGCGGACAGCGGTAGGCATACCGATTCATTGTAGGGGCTTGCTGATGCGCTGGGGTGAGAAAATGAGACATGCCCCAAAGCGTCGAGCAGGTTTGTAGCGACATCAATCGGATCAGCGCCTATCTCGCTCTGGACGACTTCGCGGGCTTGGGTCCGGGGCCGGAGGTTTTGCAGGAATTGGATGTGATTGCCTTGCTTGGCAACCAGGTGATGGCGACACTGACCGCTGCGTGTGGTCTGATGCAACGTTCTGCGGGAGCGATCCTGCTGGTCTCTGGCGGCATCGGTCATTCGACTCCGCTGCTTTATGACAATCTGCGTCGCTCCACCTACGGAGGGCTGGTTCGCGAGGGGTTGGTCAAGGAGACGATGGCGGAAGCGGAGATGGTTGCCGCGGTGGCGCAGGCGGCGTTTCAACTTCCTGGCGACAGGATACTGATTGAGAATCGGTCAACCAACACGGCGGAGAATGCCCGCTACAGCCTGCAAAGGCTGCAAGAGGCAAACCGAGGACAGGGATCTGTCCTGATCGTTCAGGATCCGACGATGCAGCGAAGATCGATCCTGACGTGGGAGCGCGAAGCCGGGATTGCCGGATGGGGGGCGCGCGCCTTGAGCCATGCGGTTTTTGTTCCGCATGTCGAACCGGGCCCGGATGGGATGCCGCTATTTTCCGCCGAGCAGGCTGAGGGGACGTGGACGATGGAGCGATTCGTGGCCCTTGTCCTGGGAGAAATCAGGCGGCTGCGAGACGATGAGGACGGGTATGGCCCAAAAGGGCAAGGCTTCCTGCCGCATGTTGACATTCCAGAGCCAGTCATCGAGAGCTACCTGCGGGTTTGTGCAAGCAGCCTGAGCGCGTTGGCGGTTCGATAGTGCCTGGTCGTGCATAGTAGTTGCAAACGGCCCGATAGACTGGAACCAATGCCGGCCATGTCGGAGAGCTTGAAACACCCATCAGGATCGTTGCCGCGAACAGGCCACTGGAGCCTTCGCGACTGGATCGCCGCTGCTGGGCTTTTTCTGGCTACTGCCGCCGTGGTCCTGTGGCAGAACGCGCACGTCGCGGTGCTGTTCGACCTAAGCTACATTCTCAACACCGCGGCGCGCATCGCCCTCGGCCAGATGCCGTATCGCGACTTTCCCCTGGCTCACGCGCCGCTCACGTTTCTCATGCAGGCCGCGATCATCCGTCTCACCGGCCGCGTCTTCTTTCACCATGTGCTCTACACCGCATCGATCGGCGGGCTGGGCTCAGTGCTCGCGTTCAGGATCGCGCTCGGCTCGCTGCGCGGGCGCGTGGCGGCAGCATGGCCTGTCGCGCTGCTCACCGCCGTGCCACTCACTGTCCTGGGCATCTACTGCATCGTACCCAATCCCGAGTACGACTGCGACTGCGGGTTCTGGATACTGGTCGCGCTTTGGATGGTGCAGAGGCTCGATCTGGAATCCCACCCTAGCCGCAAAAACAACCACGCGGCGAGGGTGGGGCACCCGGCCCGGACGAGCGCTGCGTTCGGTTTTGCCGCTGGAGCAGCGCTTTGCGTGCCGCTCTTCTTCAAGCAAAATATGGGCCTGCCATTCTTGCTGGTGGCCATCGGCGCCGTTTTGCTGTCGCTCGCGCTGAACGGACGCCGGCAAAATTCCCCAGCCGCGCCCAGCTCACGCACGCTGTTCTCCGTTCTTGCCGGCGCGTGCCTCGCGCTCGCGACAGCCGTGCTTACGCTCCACTGGACGGCGGGCATCGGCAACTACCTTCACTGGACGATCGAGTATGCTGGGCAGCGGCGCCTGCCCGGATTCAGCCTCATGCTTGGCGTCTATCACGACCCAACGCTGCTGTGGACGCTGCCGTGCCTCGCGGTCGCCTTGGTGCTTTTCTGGGTGCCCGATCCCTTGCGCGGCCTCATCGCGCGCAGGGTGGGATCTATACTCCCCTGGACGCGCATCGCGGCCTTCGCTCTGATGGCCGCGCCGTTCCTCTTCACGCTCACCTCCTTGTTTCTCTACGACGATGCCGACGAGCGCGGCGACAGTCTGCTGGCGCTGTGGCCGCTGCTGCTGGTTCTCGCCGCGGCCATGGCGATCACCAATCTCTTCCGCCCGCGCGGCACGGCATCACTGCGCGCGCTCTTGCCGCTGGTTCTCCTTGCCGCCATCCACGGCACGTTCATGTCGCAGCAGCTTTGGGGTTCGACGTACGGCATCTGGCCGTTGCTCGTGTTGCTCGTAGCAGAGATGCTTGCGTTCCTTGAGGGGTTTGCGGCGCGCGCCTCATCGGCCTGGTTTGTACCCGCGCTGGCAGCGCTCATCTCCGTCACGCTGCTCGTATGTGGCGGGTTTTACGCGGCCAGCGAGGAGCGGCTCTCGTATGCGGACTTTCCTGACGGGCCGCCTGTGCATTCCGCCTTTCCCCAGCTTGCAGGCCTTTCCACACCGGGGCCATACCTGCCGGCAATCGACGACCTTCTGCGCTACGCCCAGGCCAACATCCCGTTTGATGATGGGATTGTTCTCGTTCCTGGCGAGGAACCGTTCTACTTTGCCAATGGCCGCATGCCGCGCTTCCCGGTTCCGTTCTTCGATCCGACCATCGATCCCTATTCGCCCGCCGAGATCGCCTCGCTGGTGTGCTCACGCGACATCCACTGGCTGATCGTGAAGCGCGACTTGCAGACCAAAGAGGACCCAACGCCAGAGCGCGAAGCATTGATGAAGGCTCTGCTGGCTGATTTCAGGCCCTACGCCCGGCTAACAGCCTACGATGTCTACCGGCGTTAGGAAACGCCAAGTCCACACCGGATACTGTTGGCGAAATTGAGACGGACTCACTGAAGTCCTCAAAGAGGTGCTTTACAGGCATTTCAGAGAAACTTCCGGATTGCCGATTATCCACTCCCTAACCGGCCCAAGACCCATCAGGCTATGACTTTAGTACGTGCGGGGTGCAGGATTGGCTACCTGCCGCCTCCCTGTTGCATGTCGGGTCTCCCGCGCTTGAGCGCAGCAGACTCAGCGCGTCTGTGCGACCCCGCACATATCCGAAGTTTAGCACTCCTTGATTTTCCCAGGTTGTTGTTGGTGGTCGGTCGCGGAGTGGCAGATGGTTCCACTTCGTGGCATAATCTCCGGTTTGCCGGTCACTCGGGCACAATCGCGAAGCGCGAATTATTGACTTCCTTGGCTACACGGATCAGGCCCCAAATCTCTAACTAATACGGGACCGAGATGTCGTGCAGCCCGTTGTTTGAGCGGTCCATTGAGATTCCTTCGCGGACGCTCCTGAACGTTGTATCGCTCAGGGGAATCAACGAGCAGGAACCGGTGTCGATCAATTCTGTTGACTGTCCCGGGACGAGTGGGGGGTAGAGGAGAAATACACGATCTCCAACAGCCAGTCTTCGGTTCGGATCGCTCAGAGCGCCCGGGCCAACGTACACGTTCTGACCGCCAAATGAGATGTCCGCGATGCTTCCGACCGGATGACCTATATTGTTCTTAAGGCTCTCAAGAATACGAACGGTGGCGCCCTGAGTACGCTCTTCACTCGGATATTCCGCCGCGTGCAGCTTTAGAACCTCGACCAAAGCGATGTTTTCCGCCTCGCGGGCGAACAGAGCGGGATCTACCGAGCACCTTGTCGCGTACGCCGACGGGTCAAATCCGTTGTGCTCACGGCGAAACTCCAACCACGCCTCAGGAAGCAGATCATCCATATCGACGCAAGGTTTGATTCGAGTAATGCAATCGAGATTGATATCAGTGATGCGTTTGATGTCTGCGACGCTGGTTTGAGGCGTGATATGCACCAGTGCACTCGTGCCAGGATGGGCAAGGACAATCTCGTATTGGCGTTTCAAATCGGCTTCTCTGCCAATCACGCCCCCCGAAAAGAGGCGTGACGCAGAATGAATTCTGACTTGCATGATATCCTCGCCCGCGTATCCAAATGGAAGATAACCACCCTTACCGTGGGGTGCTTCGATCATGAACCAGACCGATTCGAGAGCCATCTGATTGTTATGCACGACGATCCCGCACATGATGTCGACATCTCTGCCTCCAAGCAGGGCGAAAGTGATGAATTTCAAAAAGCGTAGTCTATCGTTTTCTGACCGTGACAGCTCCAGGTTCGTGAGCGTGATTGTGTACTCGCAATGCTCGATCGTGCACGTGCCGTCGTAGTGGCCAAAAGCTCCCCAACGCAGTTCCAAATGCCGGAGATCGTCGAAGGTGCCGGGGTGCATCCACAGATCCCGCATGTCGTCGAGCAGAAGCTTTGCGCGATGGCGGAATAGGTGCTGCCGAACCTGAACCAGAGAAACGGACAACACGACGAGAACGAGCGCGGCTATAGATACAAAGCGCAGCACCTGCACGAGTCTGCTCTTGCGGGTCATTACTAGATTAGACACCGAATGACCGAAAACTGCTCCCATTATCGAAGTATCCCGCTAGGTTAGGGTCGTATCGTCGGCTACTCGGAAGTAACCTGCACCCGCCGATCAAAACCTGGAGCCCACTTCCAGAAAAACGGAGCTTGTGGTGATTCCCTGCGGCACGTTCGTGAATTAGCCAACAGTATCCGCGCCCGCGTTGAGCGCCAGTGCCTTTGCGGCGCGCAATGTGGCTACCGGGTCGCCGGTGGGATGGAATTCCATGGCTACGTTGTAGCGGTAGTTTAGCTGGGCCAGCTTGCGGTAAATATTTGTGTAGTTGATCTCGCCGGTGCCGGGCTCGTGGCGGCCGGGCACGTCGGCCACGTGGATGAGGCCGATGACATCGATGTGCTTGTCGAGCTTCTCAATCAGGTTGCCCTCGGCGATCTGCTCGTGGAAGATGTCGTAGAGAAACTGCACCTGGGGATGGTTCACTTGGCGTACGATCTCGATGGCCTCGGCGGCTGAGGTGAGGAAGTACTTTGGATTCTCTTCGGGGTCGATGCATTCGAGCAGCAGCCGCACTGGCTGGCCGTTGATGGTGCGGCCTTCGATGAGGGCCGCGGCGCGCTTGAGTGTCTCCGCACAGCTCCTGTGCTGCGCAAAGCGCGACAGCCCCGGAACCACGTTGCCTGAGAGCAGAATGATGGCCGGGCAGCCGAGAGTTTCCATGGGAACGAGCGCCTGGGTTAGCTCGGCCAGCAGCGCCTCGCGGCTGGCGGGGTCGCCGATGCCGTGGGTCAGCCCGGCAGTGGCGTCAAAATTGATGCCGAGCCGGCTGCGCACGTTGTTGGCGAGGGCAAAGTCGGCAGCGGACCACTTTCCGTTGTATTCGCCCACCAACTCGACATTGGTGTAGCCGGCTTCGGCTACTTTTTCCAGCCGCTGCTCAAAAGGCAGCTCGGTAAAGACTGTCCAGAGCATCACGGAAAGCCCGAACGGCGGGGCGGCGGGTTGGGGCGTCTGTCCGCCAGCGGCGGGTCCTGCTTTGAGCGGAGCGGCAACAGCGCTCAGTGCGGCCGTGGCCAGGGCTTGCGTAAAGGTGCGGCGATTCATGGGAACCTCCTATGACCCCTTTTTGGCCTTCGATTTCGTCGGAGTCTTGCGCGAGCGGCACAGAGCCTCCCAGTCCTTTTCCGTCTGGTCGGCATAGAGCGAGCCGAACTTGGCCAGCGCTTCGGCGAAACCGTCTCCCGTGCCCAGGTAGCCGGCGATGACCAGAGGGTCGCCGGAGCGGGCATGGCCGCGCGCCAGCAGTTCGCCGCAGACCTCGCCGTAGGCCTGGAGGCCTGCGCCAGCCAGGTCGGTAAGGTCGATGGAACCCTTGTGATCGTTGAGCTGACGGACGAGGTATTGGCGTCCGCCGATGTGCGTCCAGCCGAGGAACGGATCGGACTGCAACTGCATGGCCCGCTGCCCATCGGCGACGCGCTGGCCGTTGTGATGGACCGGGTGCGCATCGGGCAGATAATCCGTGTAAGCGGAAGCGGGCTCTTCCTTGACTTGCAGGAACAGCGGGTCCGCCGGGCCATTGCCTTCAAAGTAGATGCAGTAGTCGCGCAGGCCCACCGAGCCCGTGCCCACCACCTTGAAGGCCACGTCCACGGGCCGGTAGAACGACAAGAGGTGCTGCCGCTGCGGCTCAAGCATCTCGCGGTAGGCCGCAAGCGAGGCCAGCACGGCCGCAGCCTGTGCGCTGGTGACGCGGGTGAGCGTGGGCTTGATCTCTTTGAAGCGGCGTGGCGCGCCGTGCTTACTCGATTCCGGCTCGGTGAGCTGGTCAAGGGTGTGCGCCGGCGTGGCCCGCTCGGCCTTCATCAGCGCCGCGTGAACCGGCGCGACCTGGCCAAGCCGATGCACCTGAAAGCGGCCCACCTCGAGGCTGGGCATCTGGGCAAAGGCACGCATCTGGGCGCTATAGCGCTCGATGCATTTTTCCACGGCCTGGTGGGCAGAGGATTCCTTGTGGCCCGATCCTCGCCCGGCCAGCACCAGCGATGCGGCCATGCGCTTCAGATCCCATTCAAAGGGCCCGCGAATGGTTTCGTCAAAGTCGTTGATGTCAAAGACAAGCCGACCTTCGGGTGTGGCAAACGCGCCCAGGTTGCGCACATGCGCATCGCCGCAAAGCTGGCTGACGATGCCTGTGGAAGGCAGCACGGCCAGATCCGCTGCCATCACCGGCACCGCACCGCGAAAGTAGCCGAAAGGTGATTGCGCCATCAATTCGTATTTGAGCTTGATGAGCGCGGGCACGCGGCCTCGCATGGAGCGGTCGAGTAGCTTCAAAGGCGGCGTCTTGCGCGCCTTGGTGTTGAGTTCGCTGTGTTCCTGGCGGCCCACCTGCTTGCGCCGCGCCTGTCCGATGTTGCTGCGTTCTTCCGGAGTCGCCCAATGCATAGTCCGCACCATACAACCCTCTGCCCGTCTACCGCAACCTGGCTGACCGTGAGAGTTACACTTCAGACTGGACACTCTGCTCCCGGAGGAATCTCCTTTGACGCGTGCAGCTGCGCTCTTGCTCTCATCCGTTGTTTCTCTTTCCTTCGCGGCTTCTTCCTGCGCGGCTCAAGAGCCTGCCGCTCAGACGCAAGGGAAACCGCTGACCGTGGAAGCGATCTTCTCCCATGGCCCGCTGATCGGGACTCCGCCGGAGGATCTTACCTGGTCGCCCGATGGGAAGCATCTGACGTATCTCGATGGCGACGAGCTTGTCGACCTCGCCCCCGGCCAGAATCCTGAACCGCCCAAGCCGCATGTAATGGTAAGCCGCGCCAAGCTGGCGGCCCTGTCAGGCGCTGTCGGCTCAGAGACAGACCGAGACCATCGCGACCGCTACAAGATGGCCGGCTATATTTGGGCGCCAGACTCGGCGCATCTACTCTTCGACTCGAATGGGCGGCTCTGGCTCTACGATCTGCACAACGGCACGGGCGTCGAGATCGCGTTTAGCGGAGCCGGTTCCGGCGACGATCCCAAATTCTCGCCTAACGGCGAATTCATCTCCTTCGTTCGCGACCATGGCCTTTCCGTCGTGCGGCTTCGCGATCCTGGCTCGCCCACGACTGCGGTAGCTCCCGCACCCAAGCCTGATACGGGCGTGGTTGCCCTCAACGGCGAGGTCGACTGGGTTTACGAAGAGGAGCTGGATGTGCGCAGCAACTACTTCTGGTCGCCGGACTCGAAGAGCCTTGCCTATCTGCAGATGAATGAGACAGCCGTGCCGCAGTATCCGATTGAAGATTGGATTCCGACGCACGCACAGGTCGATTCGCAGCGCTTCCCGCAGCCCGGCGATCCCAATCCCGAGGTCCGCGTGGGCGTGGTAAGCGTTGACGGGGGCAAGACGGTGTGGGTCAAGCTGCCGATTCATCCCGGCCAGGATTACATTCCGCGCTTTGGCTGGGCGGACCACAGGACACTGTGGATCGAGACGCTGACCCGCGACCACAAACACCGGGATCTCTATTTTGCCGACGCCGCCACGGGCCAGGCTCATCTGGCGCTGCAACTTGCGGACAGCAAGTTCATCGACGAAAACTACAATATTTCAGTCGGCTCAGGCAACATTGTTCTGACTGACTGGGCCGACGGTCACAACCACCTCTATCTCTACAGCTACGACCAGGCGGACTCCGCGAAGTCCACGGCCAAGCTGGAGCGGCAACTGACCAAGGGCGACTTCGAGGTGGGCGAAGTGCTGCGCGTGGACGCTGTAGGTAAACTGATCGACTACGCCTCCAACGAGGGCAACCCGCTGGAGCAGCAGCTATGGCAGGTGAGCTTTGCCGGCGAGCGCAGGCAGTTGAGCTCCGGCGCGGGACGCCATGAGGGTGCCTTCGCTCCGGCGGGGGATGCATTTACCGATAAGCATTCCACACGGCTCGAGCCGCCCACCATGAGCCTCTGCGAAGCGGCGGGCAAGTGCCAGGTCTTTTGGCAGACACACGCTGTGGAACCCTACCGCCTGCGCGCGCCTGTGCAGCTGGAGGTGAGGGCCCACGACGGCAGCACGCTGTATGCCACACTGCTCTTGCCCGAGGGCGACCCAACTCCCGGTTCCACGCCGCTGATCGTCAATCCCTACGGAGGGCCCGGCGTGCAGTCGGTGGCTAACCGCTGGGGCGACGGGCTGCTCTTTGACGAGCTGCTGGCCGAACATGGCTTCGCCGTGCTTCATGCCGACAATCGCGGTATGGACCGGCGCGGACGGGAGTTTGCCCAGGCGGCTTATCACAACTTTGGGCCTGTGCAGTTGGAAGATCAGTTGACCGTGCTGGATGCCGTGCTGGCCCAGTATCCGCAACCGGACAAGAAGCGCCTAGGCTGGTGGGGCTGGAGCTGGGGCGGCACCTTCACGCTCTATGCGCTATCCCACTCCGACCGTTTCCGCGCCGGGGTTGCGGTAGCTCCGGTGACCGACTGGCGCGACTACGACTCGATCTATACCGAGCGCTATATGAGCCAGCCGGCGGAGTTTGCCTCAGGATACCGCGACTTCTCCGTGGTCAATTCGGCAGCTGCTCTCAAGGGGCATTTGCTGCTTGCGCAGGGAACGGGCGATGACAACGTGCATATGGAGAATATGGTTCAGTATGTGCAGACGCTGATTGAAGCCGGGAAACCCTACGACCTGCAAATTTATCCGCGGAAGACGCATTCGATTGCCGGCCCGGATGTGCGGGTGCATTTGTACAACCGTATCCTGGCCCATTTTGAGGAGTATTTGAAGCCGCCGGTGGCGGAATGAAGCCGGATGATAGACAACGGAGTTGAGACACCTGCAAGGCGACCAAATCCTCATCGCCCGGCTTGGCAACCGCAAGTTACTCCAATTTGTCGAGCAAAGTTTCTACCTGCGGTTTAAAGTTAGCCAGCTGGTTATGTATTTCTAGTGCGGTTGACTTGGCCAGAACTGGATCGACTTTGTCTTTCGTCTTAAGAACGTTCACTTGTTCGAGTTCGTTGTTTAACGAGTGGATTGTGGAATCGATGGCCTGGGCTTCGCCCATGATTGCCATGAAATCGTTTCTCCGGTCTTTGTTCCAATATTTCGCAAGGATGGCGCGGTCAGCATACTCGTTCCTGCGCAGGTCGGTTATGTCCCTGTTGTAATCGAGAATGATTGGGACGAAAGCATCTCGGGTGGTCCAACCGTTGGCCAGATATTCATCGATCAGCTCGCAGTCGTATATATAGCCGCTCAACTGGCGAGATAAAGCTGCATATTTTTCTTCGCGAGCGTCCGCGCGATTCAGGGCGGATTTAATCCTTTCCGCAAGATTATCCGAGAAGATGGTAAGAATCGCAAAGATGGTTGCCACGATCCAGGTACCCGTTCTTTGCCTCAAGGAACTTCCAAGTTCCGGCCAAAATCCAGTGCGGTCTTCCGACGGAAGCTCAACCTTATCGATCACCGTGTTATCGCTGTTGTCAGACAAGGGTCTGCCTCTAGCAACGGATTATACGTATATTCAAAGCTGTGTGAACAACAGGATGGAGTGCAAGCTACGGCGCCGGCCAGTTACAGCTCGCGGCGGCGGAAGATTTCGTCCTTGTCGCGGCTGGGGCACCTCGAGCATCCCAGGCAGCATACAAGGAGGACTGCCACACCCGCTGTAACCAGGACGGCGAGGATGCTTGCGTGGACTACAAACCAATGCATCAGGTGCTGCATACTCGGTAACCCTATCCCCAAAGAATCCCAAAACTCTGTAGCGAATTGACCGTCGCAGCGCAGAGTCTGCCCTACGGGTTTGACGCTTTCCCGCGCATTAGGTTTATCATCGGCGGGATTCTCTGATTCTCCACTTGCCATAAAGAGAATAGAAAGCGAAAATAATCAGAGATGGCAGCCAACGCCAATTCGAATCTGAACCCTATGGTGGACCTCGACCCTGCCAGATTCCATACCCAAAAATTGGCAGTCGACACTGCCACAAAGGAGATGGAAAAGATCCCCGAGGGTAATCCGGTGGCTGGTACCGCGCTCAACTGGCTCTTCGTCGATCTCAACTCCTACTTTGCCTCGGTGGAGCAGGAGGTGCGTCCCGAATTGCGCGGGCGTCCGGTAGGCGTTGTGCCCATGATGGCCGACACAACCGTTTGCATTGCAGCTAGTTACGAGGCCAAGGCCTATGGCGTGAAGACGGGAACGATCGTTGCCGACGCCAAGCGCATGTGCCCTGACCTGGTGCTGGTGGAGGCGCGCCACGAGATTTACGTGGAGTACCATCACCGCATTGTCGAGGCGGTGGAGAGCTGCCTGCCGGTAACTGCTGTGCTTTCGATCGACGAAATGGCCTGCCGGCTGATGGGCCGCGAACGCCCCCTGCTGGCGGCTCTGGAACTGGGACGGCAGGTGAAGACGCGCATTCTTGAGCAGGTCGGTCCCATGCTGCGCAGTTCGGTGGGGCTGGCGACCAACCGATATCTGGCCAAGATTGCCAGCGACATGGAGAAGCCCGACGGCCTGGTAGCGCTACCGCTGGACATTCTGCCTGGAGCTTTGCGGCTGCTTACCTTGCGCGACCTGCCCGGCGTCGGCGCGCGCACGGAAAAGCGGCTCAATGAGCAGGGCATCCGCGCCATGGAAGAGCTGCTGGCGCTCAACTGCGAACAGGCCGGTCGGCTTTGGGGCTCGGTGTGGGGTGAGCGGCTTTGGCATTGGCTCCGGGGCGAGGACTTCGACATGTCGGAGACTGAGCATCTGAAGTCCATGAGCCATCAGCACGTGCTTGCGCCTGAGATGCGGACTCCGGAGAAGGCATGGGCGGTGGCACACAAGCTGCTCCACAAGGCCGCCATGCGCTTGCGCGCCGACGACTTGTGGGCGAGCAGTATTGGGCTGGCCATCGGCTTCGCGGTCCCGCGCGGCGAGAATGCTCCTGTGAGCCGCTACGGAGCGCCCACGCGGGGTTGGAAAGGCGAGCTGCGCCTGAGCGAGTGCCAGGACAACCAGACGTTGATTGCCGCGCTGAGCCGCCTTTGGGCTTCGCGGCCCACGGGAGCGCAGTTCGAGCATCCGTACTTCATCGGCGTCCATTTAAATGGCCTGGTGCCCGACCGCCTGCATTCGCTCAACCTCTTTGACGGAACGGAGGATGAGCAGAACCGGACGCGGCTGCTGGCCGCCATGGATGAGCTGAATCACAAGTACGGCCTGAGCACACTGGCTCCGGCGACCATGCTCACCGCATTCAAGGCCGCGCCCACGCGCATCGCCTTCCACAGCATTCCTGAGCTGTTCTGAGCGAAGGCCTCTGGTCTCCCCTTCAATCTGAAACCTCCCGCGTAAGACTCTCGATTTCGCGCAAACTCTCCGGTTTCTGATGCCACTTGTCTGCTTTGTGTTCTAGGATGGTAACGGCACCATCCAGCCCGAAAGTTCAAACGGATTGCGGACGCTTGCGCAGGAGTCGTCGTGGCGAGCAGTCCTGGCATGGCAGGGAGCCCAGGGACAAGGAGCATGGCTATGCGGAATTTGAGGCGAGACGCGGCGTTTTGTATTGGAATTGGACTGGGCCTGTTCATGACGGCCTGTGGAGGAGGCGGAGGCGGCACCACCACCCCACCCCCTCCAACAACGTATGAACTCACGGTGAGTTCGACCGCTCCGGCCAGCGGCGTAACGATCACTGCGTCCCCCGCGGACAACACCAGCAAGAGTTCGGGATCGACAGGATTCACGCTGACCTACAATGCCGGCACCGCCGTGACGCTGACCGCGCCCGCCACATCCGGCGGCAACTCCTTTACTTCGTGGACCGGATGCACCAGTACCAACGGCGCAACCTGCAGCGTGACGTTGAACAGCAGTATGACGGTCACCGCCAACTACGCGGTACCGGTAACGTATGTGCTCACGGTGAACTCGACGAGCCCGGTCAGCGGCGTAGCCATCACTGCATCCCCCGCGGACAACACCAGCAAGAGCTCAGGATCGACAGGATTCACGCTGAACTACAATGCCGGAGCGGCCGTGACGCTTACAGCGCCAGCCACATCGGGCGGCAACAACTTTTCTTCGTGGACCGGATGCACCAGTACCAACGGCGCAACCTGCAGCGTGACGTTGAACAGCAGTATGACGGTCACCGCCAACTACGCGGTACCGGTAACGTATGTGCTCACGGTGAACTCGACGAACCCGGTCAGCGGCGTAGCCATCACTGCATCCCCCGCGGACAACACCAGCAAGAGCTCAGGATCGACAGGATTCACGCTGAGCTACAATTCCGGCACGGCGGTGACACTTACAGCACCAGCCACATCCGGCGGCAATACCTTTTCTTCGTGGACCGGATGCACCGGCACCATCGGCGCAACCTGCACGGTGACGTTGAATGCCAATACGACGGTCACGGCCAACTACGCGGTTCCAGCAACCTACGTACTCACCGTGAGCTCGACGAACCCGGCCAGCGGCGTAGCCATCACGGCATCCCCCGCGGATAACACCAGCAAGACTTCGGGATCGACAGGATTCACGCTGAGCTACAATTCCGGAACGGCGGTGACACTGACCGCGCCAGCCACATCCGGCGGCAACAACTTTTCTTCGTGGACCGGATGCACCAGTACCAGCGGCGCAACCTGCAGCGTGACGCTGAATGCCAATACGACGGTCACGGCCAACTACGTTGCTCCATCGAAGATCACACCCACAGTCACCGTAACACCGTCCGTCTTCACCACCACCACCGCGCAGGCGTTGTCTGTGACGGTTGCCGTGAGCGGCGGCCCGGTCAACCCGACGCCCACCGGTTCTGTCACACTGAGCAGCGGAACTTATACGTCGGCGGCGACGGCACTCAGCAGCGGGAGCGCGCAGATCAACATTCCCGCCGGTTCGCTGGCTGCTGGATCCGATACGTTGCTGGCCAGCTATACCCCTGACTCGGCCAGTTCCTCCACCTACCTCACGTCCACGGGCACATCGGCGGCGGTTACGGTTACCGCGGTCAGCGCGATCACCGTGAACCAGTCGAGCCTCGGCCCGGCCGTGACCGACCAGCTTATGGGAATGAACATGGCCGTTTGGAACGATACGGCCCTCTCAGCGGCTGTGGCCCCGTTCCAGACCGTCGGCATCAAGGCAGTGCGTTGGCCGGGCGGATCGACTTCCGACGTCTATCATTGGGAAGGCGCCAGCAACAACCCATCGAACCCCAGTCTTTGCCCCATCGGTAGTTACAACTTTCCGAACGACACGTTTGCGGACTTCGTCACTGATCTGGCGGTTCCGGCCAGCCTGGATATTGCGCTGACGGCGAATTATGGCTCCAATGAGGCCTGCAACGGGGGTGGCTCGCCAAGCGAGGCTGCCGCATGGGTAGCCAACGCGTTGACTCTCGGCGTCACAGTGAGCCACATGACCGTAGGCAACGAGGAGTACGGACACTGGGAGTACGATCTGCACACCGCGCAGTGGGACCCCACAACCTACGCTGCCGCTGTAGGGAACAGCACCAGCAACGGCTACTATCAACAGATCAAGACAGCCTCCGCGAGCACGTTCGTGGGTGTCGATGTCGACGCTGGAGAGCCTTCATCCGGTGGTGTCACTGCCGGTTGGGATCCGATTGTGCTTGCGAACTCGCAGTATGACTTTGTGGAATACCACTACTACCCACAGGGCCCGGGCGGTGAAAACGATACCTACCTGGTGCATTCGGCAGCGCAGGGGTTGACCACCGGCATCAACACGATCAAAGCTGAACTGAGTGCTGCCGGGAAGCCGAACACGCCCATTTACGTGGGCGAGACGGGCTCGGTTTCCTCCAGTCCAGGCAAACAAAGCTGGTCGATTACCCAGGGTCTGTATGCCGGCCAGCTTCTGGGCGAAATGATGAACGACGGAGTCTCGCGAGCAACCTGGTGGATTGGCTTCGGCAATTGTAACGGCTCCGCGGGAAATAACCTTGCTTCGCTCTATGGATGGCAAGACTTCGGGGCCTATAACGTCTTTGCCGATGGGGCTGGCGAAACAACGGGCGGAACTAACCCTACACCTTGTAACTACGGCGGTCCCGTCGGCACCTTGTCTCCCACAGCGGTGGCGTATCAGTTGTTCAGCAATGTGGCTGTCACCGGCGAAAACGTGCTCACCACGACCGTCATCGGCGATACCACCGACTTGCGCGCTTATGCGGCAACCAATCCTAACAACGGCACGGCGCTGGTGCTGTTCAACCTGAATGAAACCACGCCCGAATCGGTTGTGGTCACTCTTTCAGGACAAACCACCGCCAGCAGCGTCACCTGGCAGTACTACGACAAGGCCCTCTATGACCTGTCGGGTTCGCCGACTGGATTCTTCCCGGACCCGGCAGGGACCAGCACCTGGGCAGGGCCAACCACCGCCACGATCAGTTCACCGACTCTTCCGCTGACCTTGACCTTGGCTCCCTGGAGCATGAACGTGGTCATTATCCACTAGACAACAGAGGCAATCCACCTTCGCCGCCGCGTTCTTGACGCTGCGGCGAAGGTGGGATTGCATGAATAACATTCCCTTCCCGCCATAAGCCCCTCCTTCCGAACTTTTTCTGCTTCTCCGCGTACTCTCTGCATCCCTGCGCGCCGATTTCCGCGGATAAGAGAGTAGAAGCGAAGCCCATGGCCCACGACTGGCAGCCGGATTTTGAACAACTCGTGGACGAACACCAGTCGATGGTCTTTTCGCTTGCCTGGCGGATGACGGGCGACCACGGGTTGGCGGAAGAGATCGCGCAGGATGCTTTTCTGGAACTGGATAGGAACCTGGGCAAAATCGAGTCCGCTGCGCACGCCTGCTTCTGGCTGCGCCGGGTGACGATGAGCCGCTCGGCGGATGCGCTGCGGCGGCGCAAGGTGCGCGGTATGGATCTCTGTGTGGAAATCGATGAGAGTCACGGCGCGCGGGCGGAAGAGCCGTCGTCTCCGTTGGGCTCCCGCCTGGAAGGCCTGCTCACTACACTTCCCGAACCACAGCGCGCAGCGTTGGTTCTGCGCTATCAGGAGGATCTTACGCCGGAGGAGATTGCGGCTACGCTCGGGGCGCCATTGGCCACGGTAAAGAGCCACTTGCAGCGAGGGCTGAAGCTGCTGCGGGCCAAGGCTGCAACGCATTTGAAGGAGTATGTTCGTGGAGTTTGAATCGATGGACGATTTTGAACGCGAACTGCGCCAGGCGTTTGAGCGCCGACCGGCGCCGTCCGGCCTGAAGAGCAAATTGATGCAGAGGCGCCGTGCGCAGCGCTCGCTTCATCGGGCAGTTTTGTGGCAGCGGCTGGCTGCTTCCATTGCGCTGGCCGCCGTGGTAGCCGGAGGATTTGCATGGCGCAAGCGGGAAGAGCGCCGCAAGGGCGAAGCCGCCCGTCAACAGCTGTTCACCGCGTTGCGCATCACCAATCGCGCACTCAATCACATGAATACCCAACTCGCGGCTCACCGCCAAGCCGCTCAGGAATAAGGAGAAATCATAATGAAGCACCCGATCATTGCATTCGTTTTTGTGGTTTCAGCGTTGGCCGTGCCTGCGCTGGCGCAGACCGCGCAGTTGCCGGCTCCTTCTCCCATTGAAAAGGAACTGGCTGCACGCGCCTCCAATGTCACCGAAGTTACGCTGGGCAAGGACATGCTTGGCTTCGCGGCCAAGGTGATGAACGACAAGGACACGAACCCAAGCGTCAATCCGCTTTATAACCGCGACGTAGAAGATACGCAGAAGCTGATTGAGGGTCTCGATGGCATTTACGTCCGCGAGTACGAGTTCGACAAGGAGGGGCAGTTCTCCGCTGGTGAAGTCGAGCAACTGCGCAAGTACTTCGAAACCAGCGAATGGTCGCCAATGGTGCAGGAACGCGAGCGCAAGTCCGGCGAGAGCACCGACGTCATGGTCAAGCTGGTAAACGGCGAGTCCCACGGCTTGTTCGTTTTGATTGTTGAGCCCAAGGAGTTGACGATTGTGCTTATTCTCGGCCCAATCCGCATGGATGAACTGGGTAAGCTGAACGGCGTGGCCGGCCTGAGTGGAGCATTAGGCCCAATAGCCGGCGCGCTAGGCCCGATAAGCGCCGTGCATCATAGCCCGAACGGCAAGCAGGAGGTGAAGGCAAAGGAAAAAGAGAAGACAGGAGGCAACCAATGAGACGCCTCTGGCTGATTCCTATTGTTTCGGTTGCCCTCTTGGTTCCGGTTGCGGTGCTGGCCGGCGGCGGCGAGGGCGGATTCGATGGCGTGGTGCATTCCATCGAGAGCAAGTATCATGTGCGGGCCACGCGCATTCCCTTTCTCGGTCTTATCGCCATGGTCTCCGGTAAGGCCATGCATCATGGCGTCAGCGGCTTGCACCTCGCCGAGTTTGAGTCCTTCTCAGAGCCTGTGGACGGCGAGGAACTGAAACGCATGATCGAGGAGAAGCTCGGCTCTGGCTGGGAGCGGTTCATCCGCGAAACCAGCAAGAAGGGTAATGAGCAGACGCTGATCTTCGCTCATTCAGAGGGCGACCGGATGGGACTGTTCATCGTGGATCTCGACGGCAACGAGATGGACGTGGTGCAGGTTTCGGTCGATCCAAACCACCTGAATGAGAACATCGGTCACTATCAGCATCACCATGATGAGGCTGGCAAGGCGGGCGACGAATCCGATTAACCGGCTAGGTTGCCAGGAACCAGACTCTCCTCGGACGGTTGCGTGTGGCTACACTGTAGAGCAGTATGGCCAGTCTTATAGTATCGTCTGTTTCCGGTCATCGCGGGCGGCTTGCGCCCTCGCCCAGCGGCTATCTGCATGTGGGCCATGCGCGCACGTTTTGGACGGCCTTTGAGCGGGCGCGTAGGGCCGGCGGCGTGCTGGCGATGCGGATGGAAGACCTGGATGCGGAGCGCAGCCGTCAGGCTTATGCTGAGGCTGCGCTTGAAGACTTGCGCTGACTGGGAATTTGCTGGCAGGAAGGCCCGGATATTGGTGGGCCTTATGCGCCCTACACGCAGAGTGACCGCGGTACGATCTATCTCGATGCGTGGCGTAGGTTGTTGCCGCATGGCTTTATCTACCCCTGTCGTTGCTCGCGCAAGGATTTGGAAGCCGCGCTATCCGCGCCTCATGAGAGCCAATTGGCAGGCACGAATGGCTCGCAGATGGAGCCGCTGGACGACGAGCCGGTTTATCCGGGAACCTGCCGGTCAAGGACTGTCGCGAACGAGGTGGGGACGCCAGAGGGCTTCAACTGGCGATTCCGCGTTCCCGACGGCGAAGCGATCGAATTTGAAGACCAAAATCTCGGTCCGCAGCGCTTTGTGGCGGGCAAAGATTTTGGCGACTTCGTGGTGTGGCGGCGGGACGGGGTTCCCAGCTATCAGCTTGCCTGCGTAGCCGACGACGCGGCCATGAAAATCACGGAAGTGGTGCGCGGCGAAGATCTGCTCAAGTCGACTGCTCGGCAGATTCTGCTCAACCGCGCACTGGGCTTTGAGAATCCAGACTGGTTTCATTGCCGCCTGGCGGTGGACGCTAACGGCCGCCGGCTCGCCAAGCGTCACGACGCGCTGAGTTTGCGCGTTCTGCGTCAGAGCGGCCTCACGCCCGCGCGCATCTTGTCAGGAGAGCTGCCACTGGAGGCGAAGTAGTTGCTTGCTTCCAGCAGCAGTCAAAAATCCCCCCATCCCCGCTCAGTTCCGGGCGGACTCATCCGTGCCGGATAAACGTGCCGTCGTGCAGTTCGTCCATGGCCTTGCGCAGCTCGGCCTGGGTGTTCATCACGATCGGTCCGTACCACGCCACCGGCTCTTCCAGCGGTTTGCCGGAGACCAGCAAGAAGCGGATGCCTTCAGGACCGGCCTGGACCACGATCTCGTCGCCGCGATCGAAGAGGACCAACGAGTGGTTCTTGGCGTCGTAGACCGGCTCCGCGTTGGGGTCAACCGCCGACTCGGTCAGCACCGCCTGTGGGTTTGAGGCGTCGCGGAAGGTGCCAGCGCCGGCAAAGACGTAGGCGAAGGCATTGCGCGTGGTCTCAACCTGGATGCGCTTGCGCTTGCCCGGCGGGACGGATATATCGACATAACGCGCGTTTGCGTAACTGGCCTCGGTGGCCACGCCCTCAACCGGCCCCTTTTGGCCCCAGAACTCGCCGCAAATGATGCGCGCCTTGCTGCCATCGTCCTCGGTTACCTCGGGGATGGCGGCGGCCGGAATGTCCTGGTAGCGCGGTGCGGTCATTTTGAGAGCCGCGGGCAGGTTGGCCCACAACTGGAAGCCATGCATGCGACCCTTGGCGTCGCCTTTTGGCATCTCCTGGTGCAGGATTCCGCTGCCGGCGGTCATCCATTGCACGTCGCCGGCGGTCATGCGACCCTTATTGCCCAGGCTGTCGCCGTGCGCCACTTCGCCGGCCAGCACATAAGTGATGGTCTCGATTCCGCGGTGGGGATGCCAAGGGAACCCGGCCAGGTAATCCGCTGGATTGTCGTTGCGGAAATCGTCGAGCAACAGGAACGGATCGAACTCTTTTGTCTTGCCGAAGCCGAAGGCGCGCTGCAACTTTACACCGGCTCCTTCAACGGTGGGCGTGGTTTCAAGAATTTGACGAACGGGACGAAGCGACATGGTTGACCTCCTCTGCCTTACAGAAGATTGGATGCGCGAGGAAGATATTCGTTGCAACAGGTATCCGGGTCCCGGCTCGCAGGAAGGCTGTCAGCAGTTCCCAACCTGGGGCAACCTGCTGTTATCAAATTAATTATCTGCAAGGTTTTGAAAATATTGGGAGGGGGGAGGGGGGTATTAATTAAGTGGTAATGGGGGTTGGAAGCCGGTTGAGGTGATTTCCTGGCCTCTTGCCTCTTCTCCGCCCGACTTCTATTTACCAGTATGCACGAACGGACGGTTATTTTCTGCAAGACGAAATCGCGATCTGAGGCACCCGGCGTTGCCTGGAGAACGCTGGGCATATTTGACCAACAACCGATGGCAGATTCGAGATACCGTGGCTCAGAACTGGATCGAAATCGACATGTGGAGGCAGTGATGGATCGTGCGATCAAGGAAGAGGTCCAAATCACCGACCATTCGGTGGTATCCCCTGATGAGTGGTTATCCGCGCGAAAATTGCTTCTCGCCCAAGAGAAGGACTTTACAAAGCTACGCGACGAACTCAGTCAGCAGCGGCGCGATTTGCCATGGGAGTCCGTCACCAAGGATTACGCTTTCGAAGGATCGGCTGGAAAGCAGACTCTCTCGGAGCTCTTTGACGGACGAAGCCAGCTCATCGTCTATCACTTCATGTTCGCACCGGAGTGGGACGCAGGATGCCCGCACTGCTCCTTCTGGGCAGACAACTTCAATGGCATGATCGTGCATTTGCATCAGCGTGACACGACGATGGTGGCGATCTCTCGCGCGCCGTATGGCAAGCTGGCCGCGTACGAAAAGCGGATGGGCTGGAGTTTCAGGTGGCTGTCGTCCGGCGGCACCGATTTCAACTTCGACTATTATGCTTCGTTTTCTCCTGAACAGGTGGCAAGCAAGAAGGCACTCTATAACTACAGCACGCAGGATCCAAAAGGAACAGACCACGCGGGAGTGAGCATCTTCCTAAAGGATGGAACCGGGAGCATGTTTCATACCTATTCGGCATTCGCACGCGGCATCGATCTAGTGAACACAGCCTACAACTACCTCGACCTGACACCCAAGGGCCGCGATGAAGGCGCCCGATCGCAATTCTGGGTCAAACGCCACGATGAGTATCCCGGATAAACGGTATATGAAAGACGCCGGGTTATTTTCTGCATTAAGTTGAGACGGAGGTTCGTGGTTTCCCAGGTCCCAAAAGCGGGGCGTCCGGCCGGTCAATGCCCGACGGTCGAGATTGGTGCGTTCCCACCCTTCGTTAGAAAAAACCGAAGGATGGGGCACCCACTTTCGTGGGAGTGTTAAGATTCTGAAAAACTTAGGGTGCGCCACCCGCCGTTCTTTGCGGCTAAGGTGCGATATCTACGACTACAGCTCGTTACAACATTTTGGAATTGCATGACGATCTTGAGGTTCGCGGTTTCACGGGCCTCAAAATCGAGACCTGGGAACCCGGCAGATCGCTGACTACACCTGAAACGAGTTTGCAGGCGATCGAGCTGGGCAAAGCTGGGAATAGGGGCCACTAAAACGGTTTCCTGAAGCAGACGCCGCCTATCCCGCTACAAGAAATAGGCCGCATCTGCATGGTTGGGGTTAAGTACGTGAACGAGCGAACATGAATGCGCCCTAAGGAACCTCTGAAAATCTCTTCTCTTCTTATGCCTATTGATTGAAAATGGAGTTGGAGGCGGAAGACGGATGCGTCAGATGAGTTTGGCCCAGCAGGCAGAGTTTCAGCGGTATGCCAAGAAGACTC